>Ga0214192_1000015_pt1 | contig 121400 bp, 166 predicted proteins | sample TroBogEpilimnion_44_FD_153030 | JGI IMG/M metagenome (GOLD analysis project Ga0214192, IMG submission 153030) | Freshwater microbial communities from Trout Bog Lake, WI - 29JUL2008 epilimnion | ecosystem: Environmental > Aquatic > Freshwater > Lake > Epilimnion/Euphotic zone | place: Trout... | reverse complement strand
CCACGATTACCAAGACCAACCAGACCTACTTCGTGACCAACTCGACTGTTCCACCTACTGTGGGGCAGCCAAACTTGACTGTCAACTGGGCCGTTGGCGAACTCTCGTCCTTGTCGGCAGGGCGTTGGCGCTTCCAAATCACCGCAACACAAACCTCGAACGGCGCATCTCGTGTACTCACGGGCACGCTCGTCATTGATGAAAGCGTGCTCCAATAATGGGATGGACTTACTCAGGCAATCCGAACAGTTCCCTCAAAGACCAAGTTCGCTTCATGATTGGTGATACCGTCGAGGCGAATCCCTTGATTCAGGACGAGGAAATCTACTTCTGCTTGGCAGAGGTGAACCAGAACCTCTACCGAGCCGCCTCAAACGTCTGCTACAACCTCGCAGCGCAGTTCACGGGCCTCGCTCAGAGCGAGAGCAAGAGCGTCGGCGGACTGGACATCAGCAAGTCCTACGGTGACCGTGCGCAACGCTACGAACGTCTCGCCAAGGACTTGTTGCTCCGTGGTCGTCGTGTCAACCCACCATCGGTTTCAGCAGACCCCAACGCACTGGGTGCGGAACTGAAGGTTGGCGAGTTCGACCCCTACTACGCCGTTCCAAATGCGTGGCCTTCTGGCTCCGTCCTTGGTACCACCACGACGTATGGCACGGGCTACTCGCCCGACTACGCAGGAGAGTACTCGGCTGAGACTGGTCAAATCGTTGAGGAAGTTCCGTAATGACGATTTACTACGGCTATGAAGAACCCAATGGACTTGGTGGAATAGCCGCCACGGGCATTGACGCTGACCTATTAGCCCTGATGAACCAGCCTATTCTTATCGAGAATGTCATCGCCAACCCGAACTACAACCCGTCAAATCCGACGGCAACGCTGGACGGTTACGGGCGGCACTTTGTGAACTCATCGGGCAACTCTAGTTCGACGGTGGAATACGGAGCGGCGACGCAGTACCTCTGTCGCTTGGAGTACCAGACCAAAGTGTTGGCGACCATCAATGGACGTGACCTCGTTAGTTCGGGCCGTGCGTACCTCAACGGGTTCTACTTGGGCATCAGCACCGAAAGCCGTGTGACCCTTCCAAATGTCACTAATCCTGCGCAGCAGCACCCCATCATCATGTTCGTTGAGAACAACTACGACGAGAACGGCTTGATTGGCTACAACACTGTCCTGCACTTCGAGTAGTGAAATAATGCCTCGCAGTCGCCCGTTCGCCCGTTTCAAGATTGACCCCAGCACCCTTCCCGTTCCGGCAATCATCCGACGCAGCATCAACAAGCATGTGGCCCTCGCAATCAACGAGGTGATGAGCGGCGTGTTCGCCAAGAGCCAAGAACTTGTCCCCGTGGACACGGGCGCTCTGAAAGCATCTGGCGTGTTCATTCCAGCAAAGTCGGTAATGGCAAACTACGAGAAGCCGCAGGCGTACATCAACTACGGCAACGCCGACGTTGACTACGCCCTCTACGTCCACGAAAACCTCGAAGCACGTCACGAAGCCCCGACGCAGGCGAAGTTCCTAGAAACACCACTGGCGCAGTCTGAGGCGAAGTTGATGGAAGCCATAAAGAAGGCTACGATAAAGGGCGCACTCATGGGATGGAAGCACTAATGGCAATACTTGATGACATCGGACGGTTCCTTAGCAGCCAGAACCTTTCCACCTCATACGGCAACCTCACCCTTGGCGTGAACCTCTTTCTGGGCCGCATCCCTGCTGAAGCGCCGAACCAGACCGTCGCCGTCTACGAGTACCTCGGTCAGGAGCCGAACTTCACCATGGGGCCGAACATCTCGGCGTTGGAGTTTCCTCGAATCCAAATCTCCGTCCGTGGCATCCCTGAGGACTACCCGAACACCTACGCATGGGCAGTCGCCATTCGCAACGTCTTTGCAGGCCACGTCGTCCCCGATTCCACCTACTTCCCCTACTGCGTCCGCATCGCCACCGAAGGCATCCCGAACTACCTCGGCCCTGATGAGGTCGAGCGCCCCAAGTTCACCATGAACTTCATCATGACAACCAACGCAACAAACGGAGTTCCAAATGTCTAGTGAGTATGTGCCAAATCCCATAATGCTCGCCCTACGTTCAGCACGGCTGGCGAACGAAGCAGCCCTGCACGCCATCCGTGCCGCCGAGCAGTTGCTCATCATGATTGAGGACGAGCCTGTTTTGGAATCACCTGAACCCGTGCAGGAATCTGTGCAGGAAGTGGTACCAGTCGGCTGCGCTCATGAGAATGCTATGTTGGTTTCCACGATGTCGGGTTCGTACAAAGTGTGCGAGTGTGGTGAACAGATAGAAGAATAATAGATTCTTGCTTTTGTCACAGCCATACTGTACAATAAGTAGACGCAGTTAGCCGCTGCGATTTTCCCACTGATAGGAGCAACTATGAATAACGACAAGACCAAGAACAACAAGGGTGCCGCTAAGAAGTCGGTAAAGCCAGCCGCAAGGGTTGCTCGACCCAAGACCAGCAACACTCCTGCTCCACCTGCCCTCGTCCGTCTGCTGGGGGGATTCTAACTATGGCTAAAAGAACCATCACATCAGCATCAGCGCCCACGACGATTGCCCACAAGTGGGTCGCCGTCGAGGAATGGAACGGGTTTGTGAAGGACGACCCCATCGTCATCAGTGGTGAACGAGGGGACTTCAAGTTCATCTCGGCCCACGTCATTGACGGTGAGGCCATCAGCATCATCGTCCACGGCGGTGTCTACGGGCACGTCACTATGCGAGCCTTCTATCCCAACAGGGTCAGCAAGCCACACGCCAAGAAGCGACGGAAGTCTGAAGCAGACTGACATTTCCAATACGAGTGGTACGATTTTCCGTAGGAACGTCCCGAAAGGCACTCATGGCTAAGGCTACCCAGTCGTATCAAGTCACCAACGCCGACATTGCTTACAACGGCAAGGTTGCCACGGTTGGTTCCATCATCTCCGATTTCCCAGGCGAGGACATCGCTTGGTTGCTTGCCGATGGCTGGATTGTCGCCGTAAGCGCATCAGCAGCCACGCCAGAAGCCCCTGTGACGGCTCCTGAGCCTGTTGCCGATACCTCGGTACCTGCCGAAAACACGACTGAAGAGAGCAACTAATGGCTACTTTCATGATTGGTAAGAACACACGAGTACTCTTCTCGAACCCCACGTTCACCTCGGCTACCGTCAACGGCACTTGGGCCACGTCGTCGAGCACCATCACCATCATCGAAGCGACGAACGCCCCCCTCTACGTCGGCATGACCGTGGCTGCAACGGCTGCTGGAGTTCCTTCGAGCACCATCACGGCAGTCTCAAACTCGCTCACGAGCCAGACCATCACCATCAGCGGTACGACCACAAGAACCGACATCAGCGGTACGGTTCCCATCGCCGTCACCGCTCCTGCTGGCTACGGTGCAGACCTCTCCCAGTACTTCAACGACGTATCAATCTCACGAGGCATCGAAGCCACGGAGACGACTGCGTTCCAAACCAACGGTGTCAAGTCGTTCATTCAGGGCCTGCGTGAAGGCTCCCTAAGCATGTCGGGCATGTTCGAGCAGTCGCTTGGCGGTGTTGAGAACGCCTTTGGTGCCGCCTTCCAAGGCAACAATGACGACGGATTCCTCATCTTCCCCGATGGTGGAACGGCTACCGCCACTGGTGGCCCTGACTTCCGCTGCCACTTGGCTCAGGTGGTGGAAACCAAGTACGACATCAAGTCGCCTGTCGCTGGCGTTGTCGCCATTGACATGGAAGCCACCGCCGACGGCGGTGTGTGGAACGGCGTGGGTCAGTACCTTCCTGCCACCGTGCTGAACGGCGCAGGTACGTTCTACACGGCTGCCTCACTCACCTCTTCAGGCACGGGTTCCTCGAACGGTGGTCAGTTGCACTTAGGCGTTTTGACCCTGAACGGCACGTCGCCAACGATTTCAGTGCAGTTGCAGCACTCACAAACGGGTAGTTCATGGGTTCCTGCCACTGGTGGCCCTGAGGGTGTCGCCTTGACCTCGCTAGGTTCAAGCATTCAGATTTTGACTGGTACGATTTATTCGTACACACGGCTCGCAGTAACGCTGGGCGGCACAAGCCCCTCAGCGGTGGTCTATTACGGGTTCGCCCGTTACTAAGGAGTAACAATGCCAACTTTCCAGCACGGTAAGAATGCCTTTCTCGCCCTCGGATTCGAGAACGCAACCACGCCCATCAACACCTACACGTCCATGAGCACCACGACGTTCACGGGTACTGCTGGTACGTTGGTTACGACTGGTTCGCTCCTTGCCTCAGACAACGTTCTGTACACCAACTCGTCGGGTACGTCGTACTACGGTTTCTTCGCCAACGCCGCCAACAGCCAGAACCTTTCACCCCTGCCTTCGTTGACCGTTCCGCTGCTTACGGCGACCCAGCCCACCACGTCGAGCACGAGCATCTTCTCCGTCGCTACCATCGCCGCAGGTGCGACTTCGGGTACGGGCTACTTGCTTCCAATGTGGAACATTTCACCATACATCAACGACGTGGACTTCCCAACTGCCATTGCTGCCGAAGAGACGACCTCGTTCAACGCCTCTGGTGTCAAGTCGTTCATCGTCGGTCTGAAGGACTACACGGTCACCTTCTCTGGTCACTACGATTCGGCTTCGACCATCTTCGGCCTTACTGGTCTTGACGCTGCAATGCAGTCGGCTCTGAACTACCAGAACACCGCTGGTCAGTTCATCTCCTTCGTCTACGGCCCCACCGACCCAGGTGCCTTTGCTGGTGGCGCTGCCTCAGTGAAATACTACGGTCAGGGCATCTTGACGAAGTACGACCTGAAGTCAACGGTTTCGGGCGTAGTCACCTTTGACGCTGAACTTCAGGTCACGGGTGTCGTCTCTCGCTCGCTTATCTAATCCATAGAGTAGGCTATCCTGTAGGTGGGTTTTGCCCACAACGAACAGGAGAATAATGTCAACCCTTAGTGAAAAGATTTTCGCTGCCGACGACATCCAGTCGGAACTTTACAACGTCCCAGCATGGGGCGTAGAGGTTCTGGTCAAGGCTATGACCGCCAAAGACCGTGCTCGGATGATTGGCAAGGCTCAGAACGAGAACAACGGCATCTTTGCCCTAGAGGATGTTCTTCCCGACTTGGTGATTCACTGCACCTTCGACCCCGTATCGGGCGAGCGTGTATTCCTTCCTACTGACCGTGATGCTCTCATGGCGAAGTCGGCTGCCGCAATCGAAGGCATCGCTGCCGTCGCCCTTCGTCTTTCGGGCATGGGTGAAGATGCGGTGGACGAATCGGGAAAAGACTTCTCGCCAACCCAGAGCGACGATTCCTCTTTGTCCTAGCGGAAACGTTGGGGCGGACGGTTGAGGAACTCTTAGAGGGTTCGCCCTCACACCGTCCGCTCTCATCCCCTGAGTTGGTGGAATGGTTGGCCTTCTACAAACTTCGTGCTTATGACCAAGAGCAGGAAATGGCGAAGGCCAAAAACGGCTATTAGTCAAAGGTGAAATAGACTTCAGGTCTAGGAGCGTGCCGTTATGTCTATGTCAGGTGGAATGGAATCTGCTGCCCAACTTCGGGTACAGATTATTGGTGACCCCACCAACCTTCAAGAATCACTAGACGCTGTATCGGCACACGCCTCTAACGTCGCTGGTCGCATGACCAACTTGTTTAGCAACGTTGGTGGAATCGTTGGCTCAGCCATTGCTTTCGGTGGTGCATACGCACTGCTTAGCAAGGGTGTAGACCTCGCCTCGCAGCAGACCAGTTTGCAGGCACAACAGGCAGTCTTGGTGAAAAACCAAGGCTCCGCAAGTATGTCGTTCGTTGGCGGCTTGTCAACCGTTCTCGGTACGCAGACAGCCATCAACAAGGCTGGTGAACAGTACTCGGCGCTGCTCGACCAACAGGCGACCAAGATGTCGTTCCAAACTGGTATCTCGAAGAACAGCATCATTCAGGCCCAGAATCTTCTTATTCCAAACCAAGACCTGACAAAACTGTACAACTCGCAGAATGCTGAAACGAAGAAGAGCGGCGACTACCTAAACCAGTCATTGATTGCTGCCGCCAACCTTTCAGCACAGATGGGTTCACGAGGAAGCGTCGTCACGGGTGCCAAGGCGCTGGGACGAGTGCTTGCCGACCCTGCCAAGGCAATGGGTTCCATGTCTCGCATGGGATTCCACCTCTCGAAGCCCATGCAGGAACAAATCAAGTTGACGGAGAAGCGCAACGGCCTTCTTGCCGCTCAGCAGTTGACCATCAAGGACATCAACTCACAGTTGGGTGGCACCGCAGAGGCCGCCATTACACCAGTTGAACGCTTGCAAAACGACTTCAACAACCTCGGTCAAACGCTGGGCCGAGGGCTGATGCCCGTCATTGACAACATGGCGCAGTTGTTGGGTGCGGCGCTCCAAGCAGCCATGCCACTCTTCAACGCCATCGCACAGTCCATGACGCTGGTGTCGTCCACGATTGGTAATGCGCTTGGTGCCTTGGTTACCAGTTTCATGCCGATGATAAAGATTTTCACCTCAGGATTTCTTCCTGCATTGCTGGCGGTACTGAAGCCAATCATCGGTTTCTTCTCGGCAGTTGGACAAATCTTGTCAAAGGTGTTCAGCAGCAAGGAGATTGGCATCTTCGTCAACCTCTTCATCAAGTTGGGTACCGCCGTCGCTGGTGCCATTTTACCTGCCCTGAATGAACTGGCTGGGATTTTCAAGAAGTTGGAGCAGAGCGGACAACTCACGCAGTTGCTCAACGCCTTTCTCGGCGTTCTCACCGCAATCCTTCCCGTGCTCCCAACTTTGGTTACGGCATTTGCTCAGATGCTCCAAGCCGTCATGCCCATTATCCCGTACTTTGCGGAACTTGTTACCATTCTGGCGAAGATTTCAGCCAAGACAATCAATGCCTTGGTTAGCGGCTTCGATGGTTTCGTAAGGGTCATTACCAAGTTCAAGCCGTTGTTTGCGGTACTTGGTGGAATCATGTTGGCGTTTGCCGCCGTTTGGTTCTCGAAAAAGTTGTTCCAAACCCCGATGATGGCCCTTGTGCAGGGTACTGAAAAGATGGTGGGCAGCGTCTTGCGCCAGACCATCCGCATGAAGGCTGGGTTCAAGGGTGCCTTCTCAGGTATTCGTGAAGAGGGTGATAGCGCCTTTGCAGGAATGGGCATGGGTTGGCGCAAGGGCATGGCTGCTGCTGAAAAAGACATTCGCCAGCGCCAGTTGAACATGATGGTTCTGACCAAGCAGGTCAACCCACGCTCCGCTACTCGACTTCAGCGCATGCTCGACGTGCAAGGCCCCGAAGCCGAAGAAGTTTACAAGAACGCTCGCTTGCAGACCATGCCATTGTTCGGTAAGTACTTCGCCGCCCGACAGAAGGCTGGTGAAAGCGATGCCGCTTACGAGGCCCGTCAAGCGGAACTGAAGAAAGCACGAGGGGTGAAAAACTACCTGCTCGGCTCAAACCTCAGCGTTCAAGAGTTCATGAAGCAGTCGCAGTTGCCCAGCGAGGACGAAGAGGGCAACATCTCGGCTCTGAACGAGAACACCAAGGCGCTGCAAGCGTCCGCCGACATGTTCAAGACGGGCATGAGTTCAACCGTCCACACGGGCGCTGAATCATACAAGAACAGTCCATACTACCAAGCGATGATGATTGCTAGTGCTAAGCCTGGGGGGACGACGCAGGAAGAAAAGGATGCTTGGAGCGCCAAGACCTACCAGATGATGAAGCGGATGGGGGACGATAACGCCAAAGCACGAGAGGCCGCTGAAAAGTCTGCGAAGGCACTGGAAGGAATCTCGAAGCCCTCGTTCTTCAGCCGCCTCGGTGGTCGTCTTGGCGGCACGGGTGGTGGTCGCCAGTTCGCATCGGGCGTTGGTATGGCGGCGACTGGTGCGTTCGGTGCCGCAACGTCGTTCGCCCTCGGTGGTGGAATGGGTCAGTTGTCGCAGTTCGGCAAGGGAATCTCAGACCTGTTCAACGGCAAGAAGGTTGACTGGAACGGCATGATGATGGGTGCCATGCAGTTGAGTGGTGAACTCGGCTCGATGGCTCCGCTCGTTCACGGCCTTGGAAACATGTTTGGTGGCGCTGGTAAAATCATCAAGAAGATGTTTGGCTCTGAGGTGCTCGATGCAGTCACCGCAGGAACGGGAACCGAAACCGCAATCGGTACGTCAATGACGACCATTTCTGGTGAAGCAGCGGCAATGTCTGCCAGTGTTGAAGGGAACTTCGCAACCATCGGGGCCGTTGCCGATGCCACGGGCGCACAGATGGTTACCGATTTCACTGGGGCCACAGGAACCATTGAAGCAGAAATGACCGCCACGGAAGGCACCTCTGTTGGCGTGTTTGGCAAGATGGGTAAGGCCCTAAAGACGTTCATCACCAACGGTTTGTCGTGGATGAAAAACCTTGCTTCTAATGCTGGAACGGCGCTTGCGTCCATGGCTTCACAGGCAAAGGCGTTTGCTCTCACCGCCTTGGGGTGGATGAAGGACTTTGCCTTGTCCGCTGGGGCTTGGATGAGAAACCTTGCGACCACGGTTGGTGACGCATTTGTTCTTATGGCAGGGAAGGCAAAAGCATTTGCCCTCTCCGCCTTGGGAGCCATAAAGAAGTTTGCCATTGCCGCAAGCACCATGATTACCGAAACGATTATCCCTGCGATTGGTGAAATGGCTGGGGCGTTCAAGGGGTTCGTCCTGAGCGCACTTGCAGGAATGAAGGAGTTGGCGCTTGGTGCATGGGCGGCTATCACCGAAACCATCATCCCTGCCATCGTGGAAATGGGTGCGGCACTGTGGACTGCCCTGCTTCCAATCTTGCCTGAACTCTTGCTGATTACGGGCGCAGTAGCCCTTGTCGGCACTGCGGTGTACCTCATCATCAAGTATTGGAAGGATGTCAAGCACTGGGCCGTTGACGCTTGGCACGGCATTGAGGACGCAGCAAAGACCGTATTTGGTTGGATTCAAGGCGCTTGGGGTGGAATCATGGACGCTGGCAAGGTCGTCATGGGCTGGTTCGTCAGTGCGTGGGATGCTGTTCGCAACGCAGCAGTCGGCGTATGGCACGACATTTTGGGCGCTGGTAAAAAAGTGTGGAGTTGGCTTACTGGCGCATTCGGTTATGTGGAGAGCATTGGCAAGACCATCTGGGACGGCTTGTACAACGGCTTCGTTCGTGTTGCCAACATGATTATCAAGGCGTACAACGCCACGATTGGAAACGTCCTTGGGTGGCTTGGTTTGGGTGGCGGAGCCAAGTTTGGCTACCTAAAGACAATCGGTGGCCCAAGTGCATCTGGTGGAAAGACAGCCCCGACGACGGCTGGGGCGATGAACGTACACATCCTCAGCGCCTCTGCTGCGGCTGGAAAGGCACTCACGGGTACAAAGGGTTCCAACGTGCCCCACACCACCGTAAACGTCCACCAAGGGGCCTTCCAAGTCAACGTACAGGGTTCACTGGACAGCGCATCCATGTCGGACGTGAAGAATCACGTCAACGAACAGTTCAAGCAACTGAAATACGCAGTGCGAGCGCAAGGACGCTAAACGCTGGAACAGTAGTAAAGTGGGGGTCAGCCCATGAAAGTCCTTACGTTACGCCCTAAATCTACGGTTGCTTCGCAGGGTAACTGGACAGTCGTCAACTCATCAGACCACGCCGATGCCGTAGACGACGTAACGCACTTTTCAGTAGCCACGATTCCCGACCTTTCGGGCAACACTTACTACGGTCAAGCGCAAGACCTGTACCAGTTTTTCACCACCAGTACAACGCTCCAACAGCCAAATGTCGGCACACGCAGCGCCAATGCCGCCAACACCTTCAACCCCAACGATGGTACGGCAGTCACCTACTCGGTGACAGGCGTGACGGCTTCGGGAACCGCCGCCACATACTCGTACACGCAATCAGCATCGGGCGCAATCCCCAACACGAGTGCGTACATCTCCGTCTCCATGACGAGCACCGCAACGGCGTATAACATCACCAAAGCCCTGATTACGGCTGCTTCATCTACGTCATTCACGGTGGCGAGCACGGCCTCGGCTGGCACCGTTTCAGCAACGGGTACGGTAACACAGGCGTTTGCCCAGACGGGTGGCGACTTCTTCCTCTACGTCAACGACATCACTCGATTCCGTGCTGGTCAAATCGTTGCCATCTTGGAAGGCTTGCAACAGGGGCAGACCCCCTACTCGCCAAACGCCACCTCGACTGACGCTTACTACAGCGAGTGGTTAGATTTCACTGCAACAGGCGTGATTCCAAATGTCCCGTACAAGCAGTCTGTAGACCCCGTGGACTACCCAACGTCGTCGCTGATGCTTCCTCAGGGGTACCAGAACATCTCGACGGTGATGTCGCCCAACGTGCAGTTCTACAAGCCGCCAGCGAACAAGTACATGGGGCAGTTCCTTTCAGCAGCCCAGAGCACGGCCTACGTCCTCGGTCAAGCGCCAACCCCCTACGCAGTCGGCAACGGCTCGGCCTCGCCTTGGTACGTCGCCACAAGTGGTGATGCGCAGGCGCTTTCCAATCTGACCAGCATCTTGCCTGACGCTACGGTGGCAAACTACGCAGCCGCCACGCCGCCCACGGTTCTCTCGATTTCGATTGGTTATTTCAGCACCGCCATCAACGTGTCAAGCACCGCTTACTTCGCAGTAGGCCAGACCGTCACCATTGCGACCAAGCCGCAGACCACGCTTACGCCTGCCTCAATGGGGTGGAATGCAGGGAAGATTATCTCGATTTCCAATGGTTGGATTGTCACCGACCTCAACACGAACACTCAGCGCCAGACCGTTATCGCAGGCTCAGGGAACACCACGAACCTGACGCTCAACCCCTCGACTTTCGTCATGCAGTTGCCCAACGCAGGCTTCTCTGGCGTGGTAACAAATGCCAGCACCACCATTCAGGGAGTTTCAGCAACACGGGGCATCCAAGTGGGAATGGTCGTCACCGACAGCACGACTTCCACGAACATCCCAGCGACGACATACGTCACAGCCGTCAACTCCACGTCGGGCACCATCACCATGTCGAATGCAGCCGCAGGCTCATCGTCTCAACCGGATTCCGTTTCATACACAGCGACCCTTGGCGGTGGCAGTTACATCGCTACTACAAACACGACTGTTGGTCTAAACCAAGCCGTTGACAACTCAACGGCTAGTTTTTCGGGCGCACTGGTCACTTCCGCCACCGTGGGAACGGCGGTGTACGTCAATCAAACTTCCGGCACTCTTCTGTCGGGCGCTAGTTTCACCAACTCGGCTACATACACGGTTGCTGCCAATCAAAAAATGGTTATTTCCTCTTCATTCCTTTCGGGCAACGCAGCATCGCTTCCGTACCTCAGCCCCACACCCACGGGCTGGGCGCACATCTACGCCAATGGTGTAGGTGAATACTCCACTGGTACTTGGACAACGGCATCGGTCACCGCCACGGTTGCCAGCACCGCCACCTATCAGGTTGGAGCCACCGTTTTCGGAACAGGCATCCCCAACGGAACCACAATCGTTTCAATCGGCACGGGAACAGTCACTTTCAGTAAGACCCCTACGGCTAACGGAACGGCAACCTCTCTATGGGGAACGACGTACAGCGTCGCTGGTTACGACGCTACGGGATACGGCACTAGCGCACAACGTGTTGCACTGAACGCCGCCCCGTCAAACAACTTTTCCAATACAACTTTCACCTCAACCTTCTCGTTCGTGTTCAACTCCAACGTTGCAGCCACCGCAGGCACAAACGTCACGCCCACAATCACCTCTGTCAACATTGGAACCACGGCGTACACTGTCACTACCAGCGGCACCTTTACCGTTGGTGCCACGGCGTACAACATCAGCACTTTGTTTGGCGTGGGTGCGCCATTCAATGGGGGCACAGCCATCCCACTTGGTCGAACCGTTACAACCGTTTCTGGTAACGGGGTGACGCTTGGGCCTGGGACGGTTACTACCGTTGCCTCAGGCGTTTCAGGCGTTTCAACCAACACGTTTACGGGCACAACTGGTGAAGCAGTTTTTGTAACCAAGGCAGGTACGACGCAGGACAACATCTTGACAGGTGGGTCAAGTGTTTCCAGCACTTATTTGCCAGCAGGGACGACTTTTGCCAGCAGTACACAACTCGGTGCTGGCCCCGTGGAGATGCTCCTTTCCGCAACCGCCAATACAGTTTCATGGAGCACAACTTCGGCAGTTGTCGCCAACACCTTCACGGGAACTATCTATTCCAATACGCTAAACAACGTCGTCGCCACGCCACCGCTGGGCGCTGGTGACAGCATCCTCGTGTACAACGGTGCAACGCTTCTGGGCAACACAACGGTCTATAGCGTTTCTGGCTCCACAATCACCACGGGTAACAGCCTTGCCTCTGGTGGCTACCAGACTTACGGCACAAGTATCACGGGTTCAGCAAGTTTCAACATTGACGAACTGTACGCAGTCGGCAACGCTCTTGGCTACAACGTCGGTACCGCACCAAACGCTACATGGTCGTCGGGTGCCACCACGATTTCACTGTCAAGCACCGCTGGCGTGTACGCAGGGATGTCTGTGTTGGGTGCTGGCATCCCATTTGGAACCACGGTTTCATCGGTTGGCTCTGGCACCATCACCATCAGCAGCACGACAACTGCCGCAGGCACGGCAATCACGCCTTTGTCAATCACCTCGGCTCAGTACAACTTCTCGCAGACGGGCGGCTACCAGTCCTCGTATACCACTAACGGGTTTTTGACAAACGGCTCCAACTCGTATTACACCACCAACCAAGCCGACGGAAGTTTCCTTTCGGGCATGGCGATTCAGGGCAACAACCTTCCTGCTGGCACCACTATTTCACAAACCTTCTTGCAGGACGAGTTCGTCAGTGGCAAGCCAGTTACGGTCACCGCCAGCATTGGTGCGACGGCATACACCTTGAGCGTATCGAACGTTGTGACAGGCAGTGGTTTCACCTCAACGACGTTGCAGAACCTATGCGTCGGTCAGGTCGTAAGCGGAACGGGCATCCCAGCAAGCACGGTCATTACAAACATTGACACCGTGAACAAGTACATCACTCTGTCGCACCAACCAAGTTCGGCGTTCACGGGAACCTTCACCACCGCTCTCTTTGCCGCACAGACGTTTACGGTCAGCGCCCCGTACACGGTAAGCGGAACGTCGTACTATTTCACCACCAACTTGATTTCGCAAATCACGGGTTTTATGCTCGGCATGATTGTCAGCGCATCAACCACCGCCACAACCAATGTGGCAACCATTATCAACATCAGTGGTGGAAACATCTACCTGAGCAATGACATCAACGGCGGTTCAAGCAACTCCAGCGGCATCCAGTTCAACGTCAGCAATGGCTTCGTGAGCCTCTCTAACGCCGCTTCTGCTAACACCACTCAGCGAGACACCTACACCGTCTCCTACGCCGTCCCACAATCCAATACGGGCATCTTTGGGGCGACCATTGATTCAACTGTCACACGCCTCAACACAGACAGCGGCAACAAGTTTGACGAAACGTTTTTCACTGCCCCCTACCTGAGCATTGACGGGTACAACAATCCAAACCACGGGCAGTTCTTGATTATGCCCGTCACCCCAACGAGCATCAAGTCGAATCCTGTCGCCAACGCACTGTCTGTGGCGAGCCATTCACCAAACGCCTCAACCACCGTCGAAGGCGTGGGCGTCTACGCCAACGTCACCCAGTCCGTGGTGTTCCAAGGTACATACACTGGTTCTGGGACTTCAATAACGGTTACCGACCAAAGTGGCACGTTCCCGACTTCACCAACCAACTGGCTACTCTACGGCCCCCGTGGGCACGCATACGACTACACGCCTGCCTACTCGGTTGATGTCATTACACCTGCTGGCACTACGTTTACCGCAAGCGCAACTTCAACCGCATCTGCGACCCTGACGAGCGTCACCAACATCAGTTCTTTGTTTGCTGGCATGAGCATCTCAGGGGCGAACATACCTGCGAATACAACAATCTCTTCAGTGAATACTACGGCCTCGACGGTAGTCCTCAGCGCAAACCCAACGGCAACGTTTGGTGGTGAAACGATTACCGTTCCGTACACGACGCTTCACACAACGACAAACTTGGTTGGCCCCACCATTGTAAGCCCCACGCAAATGGTCTTTTCAGCACCATTGCAGGTATCAGACATCACGGGTCTTTCGTCTGGGCAGTACGTTTCGGGCGACATCGTTCCCTACTCCAGCAACTACAACGCCCTTGCCAGCGCTAAGGGCATAAGCGGCCCGTTCATCTACAACATCAACCAGACCGCACAGGTGACGGCGTACTTGGGCGACGTGGCCTACGGAACGTCTACCATCCTCAACATTTCCAGCACCGCAAACACGGCGGCTGGGTTGAACGGCACGAATGGCCTTCTTGTCGGGCAAACGGTTTCGTACACGGGCTTCCCAAGCGGCACCGTCATTATTTCAGTGGACAGCGCCACGCAGGTCACGGTTTCCAATCCTGCCATCGCCACGGTTCTCCAAGACACCATTGATTTCAACTACTACAACGCCACCCTCTGCGAATGGGTCAACCCAGGCTCTGTCACTGGTGGAACGCCGTTCACGGGATTCTCAGGAATGTACCCAATCGGCGGCACGCAAAGCAACGCACTGCTGGTCGCTGGCGTGTTGCAGTCTGGCGTGACAAACGTATCGGCAGGTCAGGTTGGTGGAACCACCTATACGCTCTACCTTGACACGGTTGCGAACCTAGAGGCTTCACCTTCGTACTCATGGACGGGATACGCCAACGGCAACTACAACGGCATTACTGGCGTATCGCCTTCCGCCACGCCGTACATCCACATCGGAGATGCGGTTGTCATTTCACCTCAGAACGTTATTTTCTCTCCTGCATCAACGTCAGCCACCCAGTTCGCCTACAACATCTGTTTCGTCTCAGCGATTGTGCTGAACGGCTCTACCTACACCGTGTACTTGGTGGACAACCAAAGCAATCCGTTCATGCTTACGGTTGGCTCAACAAACACCACGTTCACGACGTACACGCCAAACTACGTTTTCTACCAAAGCCGACTTGCCGTATTGGAAGTGGACGCATACTCCAACTCCGCAATCGTGTGGGCAGTGGACGGTGAAAACTTCTTGACGAGCGCCTTTACGACGTATCCAAATGGCGACAGCCAGACCGCCATCTTGCCACTGGAGAACACGGCAACCATCTACTCTGCCTACACTTCACCTGCCCTTGACGCATCGGGAATCCAGAATGCAGGCGTTGTGATGATGAGCGGCAACACGTCATTCAACCACGCCGCAGGAACGCTTGTCGGCTCTTACGACGTAGGTGACCGCTACTTCGGTTCAGACACCGTGGGCGACCAAGAGGTTCTTACCCCCACCACCATTGGCTCGCTCTTCGGCACCACCGTCTACGCCACTGCCACGTCAGACCAGAACTACATTGTTGTTTCACCACTCAACAGTACAAGCGTCTCCATCGGCGGCACCTACTACGACCAGTACGGCAACATCGCTTCGCAAGGCATTTCACCAACCACTGGCACAACCATCACGGGTGTGACCACCGTTGCAGGCAACTACTACATGACCCTGCCAACTATTGCTAGTCCCAACATCTCGGTGGGCTGGACGGTTCGAGGTAACGGCATTCCTACGGGCACCGTCGTCACCTACATTGACAGCGGAAACATCTATCTGTCCAACCCCATCAGTGTTAGTGCTTCTTCCGCCTCGTATCTTTTCACTCCACAGGTATGGGGCGTTATGGTCGTGGGCGAAGGCGACACGCAGGAAACCGTGGTGTTCAACGGCACCTACAACTTCTTGTCAGGCGCTGCCACGGGCAATACCATTTCACCTATTTCGATTGCCCTTGCCGCTGGTCAGAAGTTTCAATACAACCACTTTGCTGGTGAGCCAGTTGTTGTCCCCAACATCTACACCCTCGACGGCTTCCAAAACCAACACGCCGCTGGTGCGTTGATTAGTGCCGGTGCTGAAAACGCTGCGTCGGCGCAGGGGCAGCAAAACCTCTTGGCAGACAACACGTCAGGTGCGCAGGCTGCGACGTTCGACACGATGATTTCACTGTCACCCAACTGGTTGACTTCGGGCGACAACGACAGCCCATCAATCGCCACCACCCTTGCCGTGCCAGCAAGCGCAAGTGCGACCACGCTGACAATCACCACGAACGACTTGTTCCCAACGTCGAACTACAACAATGTCATCAACAGCGGCCTCTTTCTACCACCAGAGATTGGTCGAGTTGCAGGTCTTATCGCTTCGGGGGCCACTGCGGTTCCATTCCTGCCCAATGGTTCCACCATCCCATCCATGCCTTTGTTCTTCGTGCAAATCGGTTACGACGTTGTTCAAGTCTTGAACGTAGCGATTGACGCTACGGGTGCCATTTCACCAACGGGCTACTACCTCAACCTCGTCGCCACCACAAGTGCTACCTACGTTGACGGCACGCCAATCACCTTGAAGATGCTCGACACGAACACGACGCACAACAGCCTGAACGTGCCACACTCGTACCTCAACCGTTCTTTCTCTGGCTCGGCTTCGGTTGGCAGCAATGTCATCACCAGCGTCTACTGTGCCACACCACTCTCAGCCTCGGTCACCAGCACGGTTCCATCAACAGCGACGGTGGCTGGACAGACGACGCTCGTTTACTCGGGTACGGCTCCTTCAGTCGGCATGTCGGTTTTTGGTGATACGGTCATCTCCGCCAACACGATTGTTGTTGCCGTCGCCCCCACGACGACCACGGTGACGCTGAGTAAGCCCCTTATGGGCGCTATTACCTCTACAAATGCCCTCACGTTCGCCTACGCCGTTCAGGGCGCAAACATTCCATCTCTTGCCTACATTGCGGGCACCAGCGGAACGTTCACTAGCGGCACGGGAACGGTGACTCTCACCTATGCCTCTGGTCAGCCTGCTTACCCAACGGTAACCACCACCTCACAGGTGACCATGAACATTGACGCATCGCTCTACTCCAGTGGACAGTACGTCTCAACGTTGTACATTTCACCAGCGCCGTGCTATTTGCCTTCTGGTTCGACCATCTACTTGAAGTCGGGACTGTACACGCAAATAGTCACCACCTCTGCTTCAGTGAACACGGGCGATACAAGCATCTCGGTGTCGCCGTTCATCCCAGTGTTTGACTACATTGCCGCCAACGTAGCAAATGGCGCAGTCACCAACTTCTACAACGGTTCCAATACTGCCACGCTCGTCTCATACGGCCTCATCAATGAACTGAGCGCCGACCAGACAATCGTCCTTGGCTCTGGCACCACGCCCCAAGAGTTGGTTGTGACGGAGCCTGAACCTTTCTTCTCTGACAAGATTTCAGTGCAGCCTTTCATCCCGTTGTACAACTACGACAACACGTTGGTTGCTTCTGGTTCCTTTACGGCGGCGACCACGGTTGCTACAAACACGATTACCCTTTCCACCTACTCGTTTAGCGGCTACTTGACATCGGGCAGCGCAACCATTACAGGTGTTTCCAGCATTGCTGGCTTGTACACGGGTGAGGGTCTTTCGGGAACGGGCATTCCGCTCAACTCGTACATCGTTTCAATGACCGCATCGGCTTCGGGAACGTTTATCACCATGTCCCAGAATGCCAGTGCTACTACGTCAAATGGAACAATCAACGCCGCTCCGCAGGTTGGGCAGCAGTTGATTTCCACCTCAGTGACGGGAACGTTTACGGCGAACCTCACGGCAGGAAGCACGACCATCGCTGGCGTTTCCAGCACCGCCAACTTGGTTGTAGGAACCCAAATCACGGGCGCAGGAATCCCCTACGACACGGTTATCACCTCGATTAGCGGCTCTTCCGCCATTCTCAACTTGGTCGCCACCCTCTCGGCTACTGGTGAAACGATTTCATTCACGACCACGGCGTTCTCGTCGCCAGCGTTCGTTACGTCTGTCTCTGGCCCTACGGTCACCACAAACATCCCAGCGTGCGCCACGTTCTCAGGAACGACGTTGCGGGTCAACCCGACCACCTTGACTGCCCCGATTGAACTCGTCGTCGGCAACGAGACGCTCAGTGAAATCGTCTACCCCTACACGATTCCTGTGCGTCAGACAAATGGAACGTACCAGATGCAGATTGCTGCGCCGCTGAGCAACTCCTACGACACAGGCACAAACGTTTCGTTCTACGCCCAGCCCACCGCCGTGTCAGGCGATGTTCGTTGGAAGCCAGACACCCAAACCATTCAGAAGTACGACGGCACGAGGTGGAATGACGCAGAAGTTGCCTCGGTGCAGATTTCGGTTGCCCTTCAGGGTGCGGAGAACGGCGGTGACAAGCACACCTACGCCCTGACCGACCTAACCACTGGTGACGTGGCCCCAGCGGACACCTACCAAAACGCCACCAACCCAGCCGCATCTTCCTAAAATCGCTTTAGTGGGGTAGGATTTAGTCCAAGACACCCCGTTGGAGAGCCGTGACGACTAAGAAGAAGAAAAACACTCACTCAGTCCACACTGGTGGAAAGAAGGGGAATAGCCCCAAGGGTGTGAACTGGGATTCTAAGGTTCTAAAAGACCTTGGAATCAAGATTACTTCCGTGGTTCCTGCTGGTGGAAAAGCGAGCCACAAGAGCATTATCGCCACGCCGCAAACTGTTGCCAAGCCGCAGGTCACCAACCTTTCGGTCAGTCCGACCAACAACATCCAGTTTGATTTCACCAAGAAGGTTGCCGACGGCAACTACTCGCTCAACTGGGTTTTCTACGACCCCGACAAGACGGCGCAGGTTGGGTATCAGGTCAGTCTTTTCACTGACCAAGAGTTCTCAAATCCAAACTGGACACCCGACCAAACGCCCACCATCAAGAAAACGTTTATCGGCAACACCGATGCAAACACCTACAACCTCGACCCCAATGACGGCTACATCAACGGTGCGCAGTATTGGGCATGTGTCAAGGTCTGGGCAAAGAAGTCTGGTAAGAACTGGTACAGCGATTGGGCCACGATTGGTTTCACCACCACCATCGTGCAGCCGCAACCGCCGCTCGTTGCCGTTTACGCAGACGGAACAAATGCTCGCAACGCCATCTCCGTGCAGACTTCCGACAACCTCTTTTCAGCAGACAATGGCTCGTTCAATAAAACTTCGGGCGGATGGACAACCACCCAAAACGGCGTGGACACCGCTGCCACCTCAATCGGCGTTCAAGTCACTTCCATTTCTCTCTCCGACCCCCTTTCGCACAAGAACACCATCAGCAGCCTCTCGGTTGGTGCGCAGGGTGGCCTTGCCGAGGACATCAACGCATCTGCAACTTCGTTCAAGGTAACGGGTTCCACCAGCGGCACGGCGGCAAGCCACGTTGCATTTACGGGAAAGGTGACCAACGGTTCCACCAGCATTACGGGCGTATCGAGCGTCACGGGACTGATTATCGGCATGGTTATCTTTGGCGTGGGCATTCCTGCTGGGGCAACTATTACAAACGTGAGTGGCGGCACGACGGTCACCATTTCAGCAAAAGCGACCTCAACATACAGCGGCGCAAACTTGGTGGGCAACTACTACAGCGCCGCAGACGCAGTGGGTTTCCCACGCAGTGGTCAGTTTTGGATTCAGATTGGTCAAGAGCGAATCCTCGTAACGAACAAGGTGAACGGCAACAACAGTGGCGACACCTTCTACGTCATCCAACGTGGCTATCAGGGCACGACGGCGGCATCGCACAGTGCTGGCGCAACCGTGTATTACGGGCTTCAGAAGGACATCTACACGGGGTACAGCGGTCAACTTGCCATGATGTACACCTACTCACAAGCCGAAAAGACAACCTCGCACACCTATTACACCACCGTTCGTGAGACTTCGGGCGTGGCGGCGACCACTATTCCCCTGAACTACGGCGTTGCTTTCATCGCTTCAAGCAGCGGCAAACTCAGCGCCAACGATGGTAAGACCATTTACGTCAACGACCCCACTGGAATAATCCAAAAGGGTTCGCAGATACAAATCTCTTACTACACCGAAACAGCGGCGTACACGGCAGTCAACAACAAGTTGAAGTCCACCACCCCTGCGGAAAACCAGTTCGTCTTTCCCTCGCCAAGCACTTATTTCACTGTAGAGAATGTTGCAGGCGTAAGCGTCCCAGCGACCACCGTCGTCATTGGCTACGTCAACAACTGGTCAAGCGCCTCGCTCACCCAAAACGGCGGCTACCTGCGGAGTTCGTCAAATCCATTGACACTTCTCGGCTTTGTTCAGGCCAACAACCTCAGCCTGAACACGTTGGCGGCACTCAATCGTCTGCCCTCTGGTACCACCCTCTACGTCGAAGCCAACGCTGGCTACTCCATCCCAGGCCAAACCAACTGGAACCGTAGCGGCAGTTACTCGTGCACGTTCACCTTGGCGCAGACGGGACTAGGAAACAGTTGCGCAGGAATGCCAGCCTTGTCAATCAAACCAGCCAATAGTGCTGGAACGTTCAACTTGAAGAATGCCCCTGGGTTCTTTTACATTCCAAATACCGCAACCATCTCAGTGAAAATCCCTGCGCAGACACTGCCTTCCGTGCAGCCACTTACCGTCACGCTCAACGAATCGCTCAACAGCATCAAGGGCCTGAACCTTGCAGTTGGTCAGACAGTCCGTGTATCAAACGTTCACTACGTCCCAGCAATCAGCCCAACCTACGCCACGGTAGCCTCATCTACGGCATACACGAAGCACTCTGCGCTGAAAACGGTTGACGACTTCCAAGACTTCTTGGTTGACTACAACACTTCAGCAAAGCCAGTCGGGTTCAAGGCTGCCGTGCTGGGTTTTGGAACGACAACGTTTACGCCCCTCACAGTAGACGGCGCAACCAATGGTGGAATCTTCAACGCCGTCGCCGTGCCAACTTCCTCTCTTGGCGGCGTGACTGCTGGCTACACCGTTCTGATGAATGGCCTGCCTCTCGGTACAACTGTCACAAGTACGGTTGCCATCACCTCAGGAACGTACAACGGCTACACGGCAATCTTCTTTGGTAGCAGTACGCAAGGTGCACAGCCGAACAACACCACCACGACCTACTTCATCAACGACGGCGTGATTTTCTATCCGCCTGCCGCCACGCTCATTTCAGCAACTTATTTGGGTACGGGCACGGTTCCCACTCCTGTTCAGAGCATTCCCGTGGTTCCGTTCACCCCCAAGTACGACTACCTGCGACACACGTCCGTGAAGTTGTACAACAACCCCTTGAATGGTGATGCCTCACTTAGCCTCTCGTGCTCAAACACGGCAGCCGTTGGCGACAGCCTGTCGGATGTGACCATCTTCACCCCACCGCCTTACACAAACCAAAACTCCATCCCCGTCAACGCTGGCGTGACCTACGGGTTCTCGGCTATTGGAAAGGCGCTGGCCTGCGGCAACACAACGGCGTGGTTTTCACTGCTCATTGACTGGTACGACGAGTTGGGCAACCTTATCTCGACCCACGATGGCTCGCTCAGCGTCATCAACTCTGGTGCGTCAAACACCCAAACATGGACAGCGACCAAAACTTCTGGCAGCGCCACGCTCACGGGCGTTTCAGCAACCCAGAACCTTGTCGTCGGCGCAAAGATTTCGGGTACGGGCATTCCTTCGTACACCTACATCACGGCCTTCTCGTACACCGCCCAGACCGTCACCATGTCACGCAAGGCCACTTCTTCTGGCTCGATTACCGTCACCCAGACCTTGGCGAACCTTGCCGTTCCAATCGGCGTGGAGAACACCACAAATGCTGGTTGGTCGCCCAACGCCATCGCTGCCATCGCTCCGACGATTGTTTTCACCACCAACGCAACGTACCTCGCAAACGACACATTGACGGGAACCTTGGCATGGACTGGTGGAACGCCTGCCCCTGCGCTCAGTGTGGGCACTTACTTGTCGGTAAACAACGCCGTTGCGATTCTCACCTCGCAGTCTCCATACAACGCCAATGTCCTTTCGCTGAAGTTTCCATTTGGCGGCGCTCCTGCCAGCGGCACGACGGGCGTGACCGTTCAGATTTCAGCAAGCCGAGCCGCACCTCGCATCAACGTAAGCAACCTCACCTACAGAGACACCATCACCTTTTGTGGCTTGCAGTTCAAGGCGCTCACTCCATACTTGCCAACAAGTTCGTACAAAGCGCTCAACACACAGATGCCTGCCCTTTCTGCATCGGCATACGTTTCCACCACAACTGCGGTCAACGCCGACAGTTCCTTCTCCATCCCCAGCACCACGCCCACGGCTGGCGCTAACAGCATCTACCTGTTCGACCCCACCGCAGATAACGGCAGTCGGGAAATCCACTTTGGCGCTGGTGAAACGGGTCGGGTTACATACCTGCAAAAGCCAGCGAAAGCAGGCGACACGTCCATCACCGTCCACAATCCCGTGGGCTTCGGTGCAGGTACGACGCTCTACATTGGAAACAGCACTGACGCTACCTACGAAACCGCCATCATCACGGCTGGTTGGGACGGTTCGCCGCAGATTTCACTGACCGACCCCATCGGCTTCAACCAAGCAGCAAACACGCCAATCACGGCGCAGACCACACGCATCGCTGGTCACTTCATCAACAATCAGCCCAAGGGTACGTTGGTCGCAGTTTTCAACTGGAACAACGACGGCTACGTCAACACGCCGAACACCTCGTACCGCTACAAGATTGAGCGCAGTGACGACGGCACAACCTACAACACTGCATTTGGTGGTGATGTCGTGGTGGCAGATGGACGGGGCGTTGGCTCTGTGAACGGCACTGGAATCTTCTACGACGTGGAAGTCGTGCCTAACGTCGCCACGGGCTACCGCATTACACCATCGTTCTCCGACGAACACAACAACCTCGTCAAGGGCGTGTCGGCAAACGTTGTTGCGACGACGTTGACAATCAACTCGTGGTGGATTGCCAGTTCGTCCGACCCAGACCGCCGCTTCCCCATCCTTGTGCAGAACGCCTTTCAAGAGACGCAAAAGCACCCTGTCGGCGTGTTCTACCCACTTGGTTCCTCACGCCCCATCATCGTCCCAGGTGTGGTTCAGGGCCGAGATGCACAAATCACCGTCAAGTGGACGGATAATGCCAACTGGGAGAACTTCGTCTCCCTACTCAACCTTGGTGAAACGCTTGTCCTCACTAACCCAGTCGAGGGCACAAAGAAGTACATCCAAATCAGCGACGACGTTACGGTCACACACAACGCTGCGGCTTCGCCATACCGTGATGTCGCAATCACCTACGTTGAGGCCCCACCGCCCAACGGCTACGGATACACTTACGGTTCGTAACTATGTACAAAAAAGCCACGCAGAAGTTCATGGACGCTATGAAAGCGCCGAATCGAGCGATGGTGATTGTCAAGGCGCTGAGCATTGATGGCACCACGACTACGATTCCCGTCGTCAGCGGCACAGTCACGGTAGACCGAACGTCGTCGCAGTTCCGCCGCTCGATTGATTTCACCACCAACCTGCCGTACATTACGAATCCCGACGGGTCAATCGTCAACCTGATTCCCCAAAAGGACACCGACCCACTCAACATCTATGGTCAGCACATCTACGCCTACCGAGGCGTGGTATGGAACCTAAGCGAGATTGACCCACGTCTTTTCACTGCACCTGCTCCGCTCGACGACCAATGGCTGCGCCCAGCCAACGGCGCATACGAGTTAGTTCCAATCGGCGTTTTCCGCATCAACTCCGTCACCATTTCCGAAGATAAAGACGGCGACGTTTCCATTGAGGTTTCTGGCACGGACGTGTCGAACAACATCGGACTGAACCACTGGACGAACCCGACCACCGTGTACACCAAGCCGTACACCGTTCCTGTCGCCAAGAGTGACACCACCAAGGAGCGCAACTACATCGCAGGCACTGTCACCGAAGCCATCAAGATTCTCATCCAAGACCGCTGGCCCACCCACCCAGGCGTCTTTGGCCCACCAGAGTTTGATTTCAGTGGCGTGCAGGACGTTCCAATCAAGCACCCCATCATCATGGGTTCCACCAACGTCTCAAACTCAGGCTCAAACTCGCCGTGGACTGACATCTCAGGACTAGCAGCGTCGCTTGGCGGCGGACGTGGTGAACTGTTCGTCAACGCTGAGGGAAAGTTTCAGACCCTCTCTATCCCAGACCCCAACGCCGTTCCACCAGTTTGGGAGTTCCTCGATGGCGACAACAACGGCAATGGTGGGTTGCTCACCAACGTCAGCCGTGTTCTCTCCGACAGCAAGACCGTCAACTACGTCATCGCAACAGGTGAAGCCACGAGCGCCAAGACCCCCTTGAAAGCCGTCGCCGTAGACGACGACCCAACTTCACCAACCAACTACCTCGGCACATTTGGACGAGTAGTCGGCTACGAGCCAGGCCGCAAGTTACTGAAAACCCAAGCGCAGGTGCAGAACGCCGCCGACACATTCCTGTCGTGGTTCACGGGCGGTAACGAAGCATTGACTATCGAGGGTGCGGTGAACCCAGCACTCGACGTGAACGACGTAATCGCCGTGCGCCGCAAGCGCCTTGGCATCTTCGACCCTGCCGCAACCGTCGCCGTTCTCTCTTCGCAAATCTTCCGCTCCAAGACGTACACCACCCTGAACGTGGTGCCCTTGCAGAAGGACATCACCAGCGGTGAGCAGTTGGTGATTTACACGGACTACATCACGCAGAACATTACGCTGTCACACCCTGCCCGTAAGGGCGACAAGTTGATTCAGGTGAACCCATTTACGCCCTCATCTGACTTCCTTGCGTCAACGAACATCAACGACCCGAAGGTGATTGCCAACGGCGGTGCGGTCAACTACTACATTGACAAGTTGGTTATTCCACTGGACTTGACGACGGCTCTGAGCATCACTGCCCGTGAGCGCCGCACTGGTACTCGTAAGGATGCAATCCGCCTCAACGAGTACTCCCAAGTCAACCCGAACAACGCCTAAGGTATTCCACCATGCCCTTCGACTACTCCGACCTTGTAAAGCATCTTACAAACAACGGTCATGAGGCGCTGCCCCCTGTGGACATTCAGCGCATGGGAACCATCGCAGGATACGACCCCCAGTTCGACGATGGTGATGGCGGAACTTACCCAGCGGTAAGTGTCTACATCGCAGGCTCCGACTACCCCACCCCAGGCTGCCGCTTCTCTTCCCACTACACACCGAACCTTGGTGAAATGGTCATTGTTACCCAAACGGGAAATGACGCATACGTTCTCGGCTCCTTGTCGGGCAGCATCAAGCAACTGGCAGGAACGCAGATTACGACGCAAATCGGTGGGGCGATTTCAGTGGTCGCCCACAAGACGCTGAGCATTGGAACGACGGCGAAACCACTTGGCTTCCAAGGCATCAACACAGTGAAAACTTCTGGCGGTTACTTCACGGTAACTGGCGCATCGTTGGTGGCCCCCGTGCTGCCCAATCGGTTGTACAAGGCCGAGGTGACGGCGACGTACACCGTGAGCCTTGGTGTGGCCTCGTACAGTCCTACGGTTTCACTGGCGGTCTATGCGCCCGTGACGGGGTGGATGTCTTTTGGAAGCGGCGGCTCGACGAATGGCATCACCACCACGAATGGCAGCATCATTGCGTCGGACGAACCAGCCACGGCATTGACCAAGGGTCAGTGGGCAACGAAGTATCCGAACAACACGTTCACATGGAAACTCGGCGTGTTCACCACTGCTTCCAATACTTCCTACGCCCCTGCCGTGCAGTTCAACTCGCCCAACAACGTGCAGTTCACCATCTACGACATGGGGCCAAGCGCATAAAGCACGGTTGATTATTCTGAGATTTGGAAACCGTGATTTAGAATCTGGGTATGCCATCGAATCCCTACGTCACTGCCGCCCTCATCAGCGCCATCCCAGCGACGTTGACCGCTGCTGCCGCATGGTACGGAGCGCACAGGAATGGCAAGCAGAACCACAAAGATTCAGACAAGATTGACCACAAAATAGACAACCTGATTGAGCAACAGACGCTACGATTTGAGCGCATTGACACAAACTTCGCCCGTATGGACTTGCGGTTCGACACCATTGAGGATAAGGTGGAAAGGCATCTCGACTGGCATCGTACAGAGGCCGAGGTGCACCTACCACTAATGCTCTCAAAGGAGACAGGCAATGGCAACACCAGAGACAAGCGGTAACGCCGTAGTAGACGAATACGGTTTGGAAATCGTCCGCTACATCACCCCAATCCTTGTTGGTTGGTTCATCACCCTCGGAGCCAAGGCTGGCTTCCACATGACCACGGCAGAGGCATACCAGCGTGTGTTCCCCTTCGTGTCGTCGGGCTACTTCATCATCATCCGCTACTTGGAGACGAAGGTTCCTGAGTTTGGTCGGCTGCTCGGCGTGAAGGCCACCAAGCCTGTCGCTTCCATCGGCGTGACTTCAGCAACGGTTGCAGCGCCCACGGAAGGCACCACGCCTAAGGCGTAACGCTTCTTCGCAGCAAACAAAGAATCCCCTAGTCACTCCGTTTTGGAATGGCTAGGGGATTCTTTCATCTCATCACCACCCAATCCTCACGTTTGGATGATGATGAGAGTAACGGCACGGCAGGTGAGACGTAGCGGATAACGAACCGATTGGTTAGTTCGCCCCACCCACCGTGGCGACTTTGGCTAGTCGGTCACCTTCACCGTGATGGACACGCCACCCTCGGTGTGCGACAGACCAGCGACGGTGACACCAGTGATGGGGTCAATGACATCGTTGCCGTTGTAGTCCACGACCTTCTTGATGGTCGCTACGTCAGCCTCACGCTTGACACGAACCCACTCGGTCTTGCCGTTGGCTTCAGCCCAAGCGAGGAAGGCTTCTACGTCCTCTACGGCGACCTTTGGTGGGGTCATACGGCTCGACACCGTGCCATCGGGGAACTCCAACTTCTTGCGACCATCGGCCTCGTCCTCACGGACGACCATGAGGTAGTCGCCCAGCAAGCGGTCAAACTTCTCGATGAGGCGGACGTTGCCAGTGGTGGACGCTTCGACCCAGCGGTTGATGCGGTCAATCTCAGCCTGCGCCTGCGCCTTCACCTTGTCAACGTGACGCTGAGCCTGTGCGAGGCGACGCATGGCCCACAGAGCCTCGTCGTCAGTGGTGATGGCGTAAGCCTGAGCCTGCTCGCCTTCGGCGCTCTCGAAACCGACGAGCGTGTCGGGCTGCCCATCGGTGATGAGCCAGTCAGCGAGGGACATGCCTTCACCAAGGTTGGATACGGATACTTCGGGTACTGCCGATACTGCGGTGGCTTCTGCCGTCATGTCAGTGGACACTTTCTCTTAGTTGGGATACTGCATTACTACGGTACTGCATGGGTGTGACACGGCGCAACTAGGCGCTTACTGCCACCTTGTCGGCGCACTTGGTGAGTGCGTCAATCAACTTCGATGCCTTGGCCTTCGATGCCTTGGCAGCCTCGACCTGAGCAAACAGGTCGGCAGGCACGTCCTTCTTCTTCAGCAGGGCGTTCATGAATCCAATCTGCTTCGTCGTCGCAGCCTCGCCGTTGACGACAGGAGCCTCGACCTTAGGCTCGCTCTCACGGCTCGCCTTCGCTTCAGCAAACGACTTGAACAGTGCGTCCAAACTCGCCTTCAGGTCAGCGATGGCGTAGGAGACGGTAGCGATGTTGTAGGGAACGCTGTGGCGACTTCTGCCACCGTCCTTGGCGATGGAAGCCTCGTGGCGCTCCGCCTGCTCCTTCAACTGTGGGAACTTCTTGGCACGCTCGATGAGCGACTTGGCGTAGGCAATGGACTTGGCGCTGGCACGGTGACCAAACTCGAAGTCCGCCTGCTCGTCCTCGTGACGGAGTTCGTACTCCAACTCACGACGCTTCTCAAAACTAAATCCACGTCCGCTACGGTCAAACGACATTTCATTCTCCTAATCAGTTGGATAAATCTGTACCTAACCATTGTGCCACAGGGCTGTGACACATGTCAAGTCTTTCTTTCAGGTTTACTTGAAAACCAAGATTGCCTTGGTGTTGCACGCCTCGTCGAGCGCCTTGATGAAGCCCTTGGTAGCGTCCAACCACTCGCTCTCGGCAAGGTCATCGAGCAGGCCACGCAAGCGGCGCTCCAGTCGCCCAGCGTCGTCGGGCATGATGTAGCCGTCGCAGTCACTGTGCTGCAACACGAACGACAGTGGGTCTTTGGGAGCGTTCGCCCAGAAACCCATCACCTCATCGGCAGTCGGGTTGCCAGTCGTGCGCCAGTCGCCAACGTCGGCAGCCTTCGCAAGGTCGTCACGCCAGTTGCCGAAGCCACTGTAGGACGATGACCAGACGCACTGGTCGGTGATGGTGTTGTAGATTGACAGACCCATTAGAGCGACACCCCTGCCTTCTCGAACTGCCACGCCTCGATGTCAGCGTCGAGGTAGTTCTGCTCAGCGATGGCATCAGCACCATCGTCCTGAGGCTCGTCCTGAAGGACGTAGGACTTCGAGACGAGCATCGAGAGGAACGTCACCACGAAGTCGAACTGCTTGTCCTCGTCAACCAACGAGTACGCACCGCAGGCTCGCTGGGCGAGGTCAATGGCTTCGTTCGCCATCACCTTCGTGGTGAAGCCATTGATGCTTGCCTTCGCCTCGTTCAGTTCAACCTCAACCGTAATGATGCCGTTGTTGTTGATGCCGTAGATGCTGGGGGTGCCAATGCCACGGAAGGCGTTGAGTACACCGAACTGGTAACGGCTCTGGGTATCAGCCATGTCTGCTCACTTTCTAATCAGTTGGTAAATCGGTACTCAACTATGGTACAGCATGGGAGTGACAAACGCAAGTCAATAACTTCAGAAACTTTTTTGTGGTGATGACTGGACATGGGTGTAGTCCGTCGTATAAGATAGGGGCCTTGTGTTGTGTTGTGTAGTAATAGAGAGAGAAAGGTGAACCAGTGAGTTCATTATTTACAAAGGCGACTAAGGCTGAGGCCAAGGCTCGCATTGCAGTGACAGGCCCATCGGGTTCGGGTAAGACGTTCAGCGCACTTGCGTGGGCGACGGAACTTGCCGCCGGTGGGAAGATTGCCGTGATTGATACGGAGCGTGACAGCGCCAAGTTGTACGCAGACCGATTCGACTTCGACACGTTGTCAATGTCCGCCCCCTACCACCCTGACCGCTTGGTCGAAGTGCTGAAGGCTGCCGAGGGCGAAGGCTACGCAGTCGTTGTGATTGACAGCCTCACCCACTTCTACAACGGCGCAGGTGGCCTGTTGGAGATTGTGGACTTGGCTGGCTCGAAGGCTGGCGGCAACGGATTTGCCGGATGGAAAACCGGCACGCCGATTCAGCAGCGCATGGTTGACACGTTGCTCAACTTCAACGGTCACATCATCAGCACGATGCGCTCCAAGACGGAGTACACCTTGGAGAAGGGCGACAATGGTCGCACCGCTCCACGCAAGGTCGGCATGGCTCCCATTCAGCGTGACGGCATCGAGTACGAGTTCACCCTCGTTGTGGACATGGACACTGACCACCGCACCATCATCGGCAAGACACGTTGCGAGGCTCTCGCAGACAAGGTGTTCGCCCCGAACAAGGGAACCGAAGCGGCTCAGATTTTCAACACTTGGTTGAAGTCGGGTGACCCCATCATCACCGACACGGAGCGTGACGTTCTCGACGGACGCATTCGCACCCTGACCCCAGCCCAGCGCCGTTCGCTCGCCAAGGCGTGGGGCGAGGCTGGCTTGCCCAAGGTGAACAGCCTGACGCAGGCTCGCTTGTCGGAAGCCCAAGAGTTGGTCGCCTCGTGCTCAACCCTCGAAGAGGAAGAGCCAACCGAGGACGTAGTTCCTGAGTAGTTGACCGCCAGAGGGGTCTAAACGCCCCTGTGTGCCATCTGAATCCCCTGCACCCGTGGATGACATGGGTGCAGGGGATTTTGGCGTTCTAGGGCCGCTCAGCGGTTCACCAACTTGTGACAAACTTCACATGCTTGGCAAACACAACATGTAGGGGGCCGCAACCGCATTCCACCACATCTTGTGGTCTGGCAAAAAACGCATACAGTTTCTCCCTAAACCGTGCACCAGCACTGGACACTGGTCGTGTATCATCACCACCCCGTAGCAAAAGGAGTATCGCCGTGATACGTCGCAGTCCGTCCGTCACTCGCCAGTCTTTCACCATCATGCCCAACGTCACCCTCAACGACGCTCGGCTTTCGTGGGAAGCCAAGGGCATGCTGGCCTACCTCATCTCGAAGCCCGACAACTGGGTCATCATGGTGAACCACCTCGTGAAGGAATCGCCCAAGGCTAAAAAGGAGAAAGTCCTCACCATCCTCAGCGAGTTGGAATCCCTCGGTTACATCACCAACAACGGACAGCGCATCAACGACGAAAAAGGCCAGTTCTCGCACGTCGAACGGGTGGTGCACGAGGTCGCTATAGGCAGTGAAATCCTCATAATCCCTGATGAAACCGTGGACGGGTTTACCGTCAACGGCTCAACCGTGCACGGTTCCACCGTTGACGGTGAAGTGCCCCACTTAGTAAGTACTGAATCAAAGCAAGTACTGAATGAAGTAAGTACTGAAGATAGTTCTTTTGCGTCACCCGAAAAATCGGGCGACGGACACATTTTGGAGCCAGTGAAATCCGAACGGGCAAAGAAGGAGAAGCCGTACTCGGCAGAGTTCGAGGAAGTCTGGCGGCTCTACCCACGCAAAATCAACAAAGGCAAGGCACAGGAAAACTTCGTTGCTCGCATCCGTGCTGGTGAAACCGTGGTGCGCTTGATACAGGCCACCGAGAACTACGCCGCCAGTCGTCGTGGTGAACCAGAGATGTACACACTCCACGGCGCAACGTTCTTCGGCTCGTCTCTCCGCTACCAAGATTTCCTTGACACGGGCGCTGGAATCAGCGAGACTGTTGCCCCAGCACCCAACAAGGCTGGGAACGCCCTGACCGCCATCGAAAACTTCATGAAGAGGCACCTGTAATGAACCAGCAAGAAACCGCCACCGTCTGCTACGTCCTCGCCTGCGCCTTTCCAGCATGGAAGGCCAACGACGGCACCATCGAGATGTGGAGCATGCTCCTAGCCGACGTTGATGGTGGAATCGCCATCCGTGCGGCCCAAGACTGGGCGTTGACCGAGGAAAAGTTCCCAACCATCGCTGGCATCCGCAGAAAGTGCGCAGAGGTCAGCGGCAGCCTCGCCCCCACCGCATTCGAGGCATGGCGTGAGGTGAACGACGGCCTCGGTCAACACGGGCGTGAGTTCTACCGAAATGGAAACCGTTGGTCGCATCCCCTCATCGAGGGGGCAGTGAAATCCGTTGGGTTCTCGTCGCTGTGCTTTAGCGACACCATCGGCGTGGAGCGTTCGCACTTCCTGAAGGCGTACAACGAACTGAAGGACAAGTACGACAAAGAGACAATCACCAGCGTCGGTTTTCAACTGGGCGCAGGCACAGTTAGCGTCCCGTCACTAACCGTGGTAAAGTCTGAGACGCAAGCACTCGCATCACCAGACGAAAGTGATTACATTGATGGTTGACCAGACCCCCACCGTTACGCTCCAAGCCGACGACACCACGGGCGCAATCAAGCAGTTCTTCAAGAGCCTGTTCTGGTGGCAGTGGGTCATCACGGCAGTTGTGGTCGTGGCGATTATCACCACCGCCGGAATCGCCGTCCACGAGACGAACGTCAAGAACAAAGTCAAGACCGTCAAGGTTGTTGTGGTTGCTGAAAACTGGAAGCGTTGGCACAAGGGATTCAATCCCGTGTTTGGCACTTCGCTTGCCGACTACAACGTCATTGTTGGCTCGTTGAGTTCCAATACCGCAACGGCGCAGGATTTCACCAACCTTGACAACGATGCGTTGGTTCTCGCTACATTTGCTAACTCTCTTAGCCCCAAGGTCAATGCCGAAATCAAGACCCTCTCAGCCGACCTTCAGCAGTTGGCATCAGACGGCACTGCGGTTTACGCAGGCGGCGGTTCGTTGACGGCCTTTGACAGCGACGTTGCCGTTACGGATACGCAGTTTGGCGTGGTGAACGAGACGCTCGTATCCGTCAAAAAGTGAGCGAAGTCAAGAAGTGTGGCTCGTGCCGTGAGGTGAAATCCACGGACGAGTTCATCGCACGTCGAGACGGTTCCGGCAAGTACCTGCCTCGCTGCAAGGAGTGCCGTGATGGTGAAAAGAAGCAGAAGCAACTGGCTCGCAAGCCGTTGGAGCGCAAGCCCAGCGCACTGAAGCGTTCGTCCCTGAAGCCGATGAGCGACAAGCGCCGAGCGGTCAACGTTCAGCGCAAGGAAGCCATGCTCGCCCACTTCGGCAAGCGTGAGACGTGGAAATGCACCGTCAAGGACATCATTGGCACGCCGTGCTTTGGTGAAATAAATGGGCACGAAATCCTCAGCCGAGCACGGTCAGGGCAGAGCGATGCGAACCTGCTCGACGTGAGCGGTATCATCCTCGTCTGCAATCACCACAACTCATGGATTGAGGACAACCCAAAGAAGGCGCACGAACTGGGACTGACCAAGCATTCGTGGGAAGCGTAGTACTTTAGAGCCATGTCAAAGAACGCCGCCCCCTGCATCACGAACCTGCCTGCTGGTGAAATCAAGCGAGGCATGACTGGCTTTGCCAAGACCGACGGCACGATGGGTGCACTCATCCGCTTCGGTGAAAAGTTGCGCTGGAAGGACGGCACCTACAACCACTGCTTTACCGTCGTGACCGAAGGCGCAACTTACGACGACGTGTGGATTGTGCAAGCAACGATGAAGGGTGTGGTGAAATCAACCCTCGCCAGCCTCACTGCCTCGTCCGAACTCATCTCGATGTACGACATCACCTCGCTTGGTGGAGACGCTGAGAAGGCGGCGTGGTTTGCCGAGAAGCAGATTGGAAAAAAGTACGGCCTGTTGTCCGACATCTGCATTGGAGTGGACATCATTTCACCACAGTGGTTCTTGGAGTGTCGCCGTGAAGGAACGTGGATTTGCTCCGCCCTTGCGCACGAGGCCATGCGTTTTGCTGGCGTGTACTTCGACGTGCCCGACGTGTACATGGTTTCACCAACCAACTTGCAACTCTTGATGGGCGTTGCCTAGCCACTACACCGTGCTACGCTATCGGTACCGAACGAAGCGCATTACCGAAAGAGTGACACATGACCGAGCCACTTATTCCACCTACCGAGCGACAGAAGCACATCGAATCGTGGAACGAAAAGAACAAGCACCTGCCGTGGACGGTTGAGTGGAGTAAGCACGGCCCCGTGCGCCAGTCGCTACTCACCCAAGCAGGTCAGCCTTCACCTCGCCAGATTGCTGCCGTACAGCGCCAACTGGAAAGCCAAGGCGAACCAACGGACGACGGCAAGAAGCACGGCATGGTGATTTACATGCCCCACGACTGCAAGAAACCCGACGTTGATTCCTTCCCCGTCGGAACCATTTGGGAGTGCACGGACTACGCAGTGAAATCCGAGGGCAAGTACAGCCGCTCGTGCCACGACCAGTGGATTTTGGAACGCAGTCCAAACGGAAATCAAGTACGTCGCTGGACACTGTTCAAGCGAAGCATCTAGTGGCAGCCAAGAAGAAGGCCGCACCAGAAGCGCCTAAAGACCACGACGCTCAGGTCGAGGAATACCGTTCTTCAATGCTGAACACCACACTGTACGAAGCGTGGTGCAACTGCGGATGGAGCCTTCCACGGTTCTTCAAGAAAGTACAAGCCGAAACGGAAGTCAAGAGGCATCTAGAAAACGTCGGTTAGCCTTGTGGCATGACTGATTTCACCACCGACGGGTTGTTGTATCCGCTCACAAAGGGCGACCTACTCGGTCACATCTTCCACGGCAACCAATACTCCAAGGGGGTAGCCGAACACGTCAACGCAGGTGAAAGGGCCGAGCGTACTGGCGTGTACCGCTTTCATAACGGACGCTGGCAACAAGCCAAGGAACTTCACGAAGAGGCCGTCAAGCACTTCACCGCCGCCAGAGATTTGGAAAAGGCCAACGGCGGCAGCAAAGCGGACGAACTTGATGCCCGTGTCAAGGTGAATCAGCAGCGTGCAGAGACGGCGGCACAGATGGTGCGAGCAAAGGCGATGACCAACCAGATGCGCACGGAATACGCACAAACGGGCGAGGTTCATTACCCAACTCAGGGGCAGTGAAATCCGCTAGTAGCCTTGTCTTGTGACCTGTTTGGCAGCGTGGAAAGACAAAAAGCAAGTGTGGATGGCTGGGGACAGCGGCGCATTTGACGATTCCACGGTCATTATTTCAGCAGAACCAAAAGTTTGGGTTACCGAATCCAGTCTTGTCGGAGTATCGGGTTCGTTTCGGATTATGGACATTCTCCGAAAGAGCGCCGTTTCTGACCCGTACAAAATCCGTGACTACCTCATGGCACGGGCGAACGACGCAGGGTTTCCAGCAGACGATTGGGCCGTCCTTGTCGCCAACAAGACCGCCATTTACGAGATTGGCTCGGATTTTGCCGTGGTGAAATCACGAGAGCCATACGGGGCTACGGGCGCTGGCGCTCAGGCCGCCCTCGCCGCACTGTACGCTTTGGAACGCAGCAAGGAACTCACGGGCAAGGAACGAGTGGAGACAGCAGTGAACGCCGCAGTCACACACACAACAAACGCACGCCCACCCGTCGTAGTGATTTCACTATGAACGCTTACGTCCTCACCTACGAGGAACGTCCCGACTTCACGCTCAACAAAGAGCGCACGGTTCACCACATGGTGCGAGCCAAGATTGTCAAGGAGTGGCGAGCAGCATTTTGCGACCTCGCAAAAGAGGCGATGATGCCAAGCATGGAGCAGGTGGAAATCACCATCCAGCCCTACGTCCTCAACGCCAAGTACCGCCAAGACGTGGGCGCATGCTTCCCTCAGGTGAAGGCGGCGGTTGACGGACTGGTTGATGCAGGCGTACTGATTGACGACAACGCCAAGATTGTGGTGAAACTAACCTTCCTAGCCCCGTTGTTTGGCAAGGACGCATTGGAAATGACCGTCACCGAGGTATCCGCACCGCTAGACTAGGGTTTATGCTCACTCTGGTGGAATACGACGGCGAAGAGTTCGACGAAGAAGAACGTCTTGCCAGCATGTCACGCCATCCCTCGACGGGGGAGAGGCAATGAACGAAATGCTTTTCACCACCACGGATGAGTGGCTGCCGTTGGGAAAGTCCAACACACCGCTGACATCTGATTTGGAATCAGACCCCATCACCACCGAGGCGTGCGAGCAGTTCGAGTACGACCCAACCAGCACGAGGTTCTACCCGTGGGCTAAGCCCAACGTAGGTGAGGATTGGAACATCGGCGTAATCGTGGGCGCTTCTGGCAGTGGCAAGACGTTACTGCTAACTGAGTTTGGTGAAATGGCACAGCCGCAGTGGGACAACACACGCTCAGTCATCTCACACTTCACCACCGCAGAGCAAGGCGCAGCGTTGATGTACGCCGTCGGATTGAACGCCGTGCCGACGTGGACGAAGCCGTACAACGTTCTGAGTACTGGTGAAAAGTTCCGAGTGGACTTGGCTCGTCAGATTGCCGCCAACGCCGTCATTGACGAGTTCACCTCAGTCGTAGACCGCACCGTCGCCAAGGCCGCCAGCAACACGTTCCAAAAGTACGTCCGTACAAACGCCGTACACAACATCGTCATCGCCACTTGCCATCGTGACGTGCTGGAATGGCTACAGCCCGATTGGATTATTGACACCGACGCAGGGATGTACTGCCTTCAGCCCAAGGAGTGCCTTCATCGAGAACCTTTGGTGGCAGAGGTATACGAAGTCGAAGCAGCCATGTGGCAGTATTTCGTGGAACACCACTACCTCAATGGCTCACTCAACGGTTCGTCCGAGTGCTACGTCGCCGTCATTGGTGGAATCCCAGCCGCTTTCTACGCAGTTCTCTCTTTTCCAAGTGGAACAGTGAAAAACGCATACCGAGGCCATCGCCTCGTTGTCAAGCCAGACTTTCAAGGTTTAGGAGTGGGTGTAAGATTTAGTGACTGGCAAGGTGCGAATCAGACGTTGATGGAGCGACGTTTTTTCACCAAGACCACACACCCCCGACTAGGCCAATACAGAGACGGTTCTGCGCTTTGGAAGCCGACTTCCAAGAACCACGTCAAGCGCAAAGACAGCGTTGCTGAAAACCAGCGAGTAGAGCGTTTCTCTGGCTGGCAACCCAGCCGACGGATGTCCTACTCACACGAGTTCATTGGGGATTCCACTAAACCCCAGATAGACCACCCAACTTTGGAAACCCCACTAGACTAAATCCCACAAGGAGAACAGAATGCCTAACGATTTCACCACCCCACTACCAGAGCGCAAAGAGGCTGAGGCATCGTTCTCGCCTGAGGTCGCCTCACTTCTTCAGCACATCAAGGACATCTGCGCTCAGATGCGTGACCACGAGAAGAAGGTTATCGAGTTGGGCAAGGAGCGTCGTCAGACCGTCACCCGTCTCCGTGACGCAGGCGTGACGTGGCGCAAGATTGCTGAATGGGCTGGCACCACAGACCAAGCCTTGTACAAGCACCACAACCGAGACACGAAGTAAGCACACGGGATTTCTTAGTTTGGTACTTGCTATCACCACTAAACCGTAGTATGATAGTAAGTCTATGCCAACTGATGAAAACCTTGTAAAAGCAGTCCGTGCGCTTGCCTCAGTAGATGATGGAGCGGTACGTCCTGACGGTGTTGGCTACAACGGTGGAGACACCAAGTTCGGCAACGCCCTAGCGCAACTGCCTGCTGAAGCATGGACACCTGAGACGGCCCTAGAAGCCTACGAGATGCTGGAGAAGTACAAGTGGCAACTCTCGTTCGCAGGCATTGACTACGATGCCATCACCAAGCCCGTAGCCAACAATCCAGTTCGTGGCATCAAAGCCGTGGACGTTCGTCAGGGCAAGGTCGTGGTGTTCATCCCGTGGGGAGACAGCACCTATCCCAAGGGTGACTTGAACGCCGTATGGAATCGTGAGATGAAGGCGTGGATGATTCCCACGGGCAAGCACGGCTCCGTACTGGCGTGGGCAAGCCGTAATGGTGTTCCCGTGTCTGACCGAGCCAAGGCGATTCTAGGTCAGTCACCCCAGCCGAGCGCCACCGAGTGGATTGGTGAAGCCGTGCTGGAGAAGCAGGGCATCGTCATCCGATTTGACTACAACCCCAAGGTCGTGGACGCTATCCGCACCATCAGCGGACGACGTTGGAATGCCGACGAAAAGACGTGGACGGTTCCCAAGGAATCCATCAGCATCGTGCGCAAGTTGTGGGAAGAGTACAACATCTTCATGACCAACGACGTGAAGGCACTGCGTGACGTGGAGATAATCACCACGCCCAAGGTAATGGTGGATGGGCGCAACTTCGCCATCTACTTCGAGTACGACGCAACCATCATCAGCGAAGTCAGGCAGATGCCTGGTTCCGAATGGAAGCCGTCAATCAAGTGTTGGACGGTGCCACAGGAGAGCGTGGACGAAGTGGTGAAGTTCGCCCAGCGTCATAACGCCCGTGTTACCAAAGAAGCGAAGCGCCTCATGGACGAGGCCGACAGCGTTCGAGACATCATCGAGGCGAGCGCCGCCAAGGACGCAGAAATCACCATCAACGGATTCGGCAACGAGACGTTCCAACTGTTCCCCTTCCAGCGTGCAGGCGTGGCGTATGCCATGCGAGCCATGGGCTACGAGCACGACAATGGTGATTGGAAGCAAGTCGCTCCGACCACGGGTGGCGTGTTGATTGGCGACGAGATGGGACTGGGCAAGACACCACAAGGACTGGCGCTCATCGCCGCTGCAAAGGCGTTCCCAGCCGTTGTAGTCGTCCCTGCCAGCCTCAAACTGAACTGGGAGCGTGAGGCCCACCGATGGATTCCCAGCGCCTCTGTGCACGTTGTGAACGGCACCAGTGGTGAACTGCCTGAGGCGGACATCTACGTCGTCAACTACGACATCCTGACCTACTGGGTGAACAAGTTTCCTGACCCTAGGGGCATCGTGTTGGACGAGAGCCATTACATCAAGAACGGTGCCGCCCAGCGTTCCAAAGCGTGCATCCAGTTGTCGAACCGAGTGGTCGAAGGTGGAATACGAGTGTGTCTATCGGGCACCCCCATCGTCAACACGCCGACGGAAATCATCACCCAACTCCGTGTCATCAACCGCCTAGAAGAGTTTGAGGGAGCGACCAAGTTCCGCAACGTCTACGGGCGAGCGACCAACCGCAACCTCGCTGCGCTGAACCGCAAACTCCGAGCGACGTGCTACGTCCGCCGTCGCAAAGCCGAGGTGTTGACCGAGTTGCCGCCGAAGATGTGGAGCCACGTCATCGTGGAAGGTGATTCCAAGGTCATGACCGAGTACAAGAAGGCCGAGGCGGACATCGTTCGTTACCTAGCCGACCTCGCTCACATGCTGGCGCTAGAGAGTGGAGCCGACACCGAAGAGGCAGCCGATGCCGCATGGAAAAAGGCGCTCCGAGCACGAGCCGCCGAGCAGTTGGTTGCCATCAGCACCCTGAAGCAACTTGCAGCCAAGGCCAAGATGGAATCAGCCAAGGAGTGGATTGGAAACTTTCTTGCCAACGATAAGAAGTTGGTCGTGTTCGGTTGGCACCGAGACGTGGTAGACGCTATCGCAGACAACTTCAGCAACGGGGTCAAGATTCAGGGCGGACTGACTGGCGAGAAGCGTCAAGCAGCCGTTGACCTGTTCCAAACCGAGGATAAGCAGAAGGTGATTGCCTGCAACATCAAAGCAGCAGGCGTGGGATTGACCCTGACCGCAGCGAGCGACGTTCTGTTCCTAGAGCAGGGATGGACACCAGCCGACATGGAGCAAGCAGTAGACCGTTGCCACCGTATCGGTCAGCAAGACAGCGTGACTGGTTGGCTCATGCTCACCAAGGACACGATTGACGAGGACATCGCCATGTTGATTGACCGCAAGCGAGCCATTGTGAACCGAGCCATTGACGGCTCCGACCAAGATGACGACGTTGAAGGTTCGATGCTAGGCGACCTGTTGGTCAGCCTCGCAGAACGTGGGCTAAATGAAGTACAAGAAAAGGAGAAATAAAATGGTGAATGTGACAATGACGTGCGTTTGTGGCAAGAAAGCCAAGAAAATGGGCGCAGAAAATCTACGGTGCAAGACGTGCGAACCGAACGAACCGCAAATGACTTTTTTCCAAATCCTTGACGCTTGGGGTGAAGTAATGGCGGACGAGTGTGAGTGGTACCACGAGGAAAACGGCATTACCGAAGGTGGTCACAACCGACCTGACCGCCCCGACACCTGTTTCTGTTGGTGTTCATGGGCACTTGGACTAATGAACGACGACGAACTAAAAAAGTATGGACTTTGGTTCGCAAAGGACTGGCGTGATTGGATAAAGAAAACCATGTTTGACTTTTACGGGTGGTGCGACGAAAGGGACATCTACTCAATCCTTACCGAGTTCACCATCTCCATGCGGAGCAATCTGCGCTTAGAGCAGATGGACGCTCAAATGTTGCCGCCAGAGATGGTTGAGGCGTAGGCGGTTGCCTTCATAGCCTTAGCCTTCAGCAGTGGAACGTCGGCAGTGTTGAACGCCGTAGCGTTAGCCAAGTCCTTCCAAGCCTGTGAAGCGTCAGCAAGCGCCTTGGCGATACGGGCGTAGTGAGCAGAGGCGTAGGTTTCGCCCTCGACACGTCCCGCAAGCAAAGAAGCAGTAGTGAAATCAGTCATTTTGGTTAGTCTATTCCCCAACCAGCGCCGTTATTCGCCGTATTCCCAGGCGTCACATACGAAGAACTTTCGCCGCCCTTGATTTGCCAAGAGCCGTCACGACGCTTCGTGTACTCACGTTCGGGGGCATTTGGATTGCTACCCATTCGAGCCGTGAACTTGCGAGGCGAAACAGAAGTAATGACGTGGTGGAATGACGAGCCGTTGGGGTGGTGGACAGTAATGGAAGCGCCTACGGCAGGCTCCCACTGGTTCCCATGAAACTCGTGGCCTTTGACATCACCCTTGGTGACCGTGCCAGAGGCAATCGAGGTGCCGTTCATTACACCAGACACAGGGTTCTGGTTCGCCATGACTGCGGAGTTGGCATCAGCGGTAGCGTCCACGGCGGCCTGCGTTGCGCCACGAGCGTTGAGGCCGTCCTCGCCGTTGTTTTCACTGGCTGCGTGGTCGTGCAAGTCGGCAGCGTGCAAGTTCAGCGTGGCGAGGTCTGGGTGACCCGAAGCCTTGAACGCAGCAGCGACATCACGGTGCTGTTGAGCCAACTTCATGTGAGCGTCACGGCGAGCAACGATGTCGTGCTTGCCGACGATGTTGTGTGCATCAGCAGCCATGACCGCCAACTGCTGGCCCTCAGAAGTGTGACGGGGCAGAGCATCCTGCTTTGGATAGTTGGCGGCCTTAGCCAGCAACGATGCGGTGGTGAAATCGGTCATCGAAACTCCTAGTAAGCGGTGGTTGACTGGTTGGGCGAGTAAGGGAGTGGGGCAACATCATTCAGGCCACCCATCGTGATGGCGTTGGCAAGGGCGGCAATCGCCTCGTTGTGGGCGTAGCGTGACATGACAAATGCACGGTGAGCGCCCAGCCAAGCGTCCTTTGCTGGAATGTTCTCAGGGGCGTGCGTAGCGTCACGGTCAGAGTTCGAGTTCTGGTTGCGGTTGTCGGCGGCGAAGTCAATCGCTTCTTTGGTTCCAGCAACGGACTGCAAGCAACGCTTGGCAGCGTCCAAGTGGGCACCGTAGGCATCACCATTGGCAGAGATGGCCTTGATGTTCGTGGTGGGGTTCGCAGCCTTCATGTCCTCAGCCAACTTCTGGTGGGCAAGGGCGAGCGAGTTGTGCACGGCGGCAAGAGCAGTGAAATCTTCGGCGGTGAGCGGCGCACTGATGCCCAGAGCAGCGTTCTCCTGCTTGTCCATAGCCGAGCCAGCGGCACGGTACAGTTCAGCACTGCGAGTAACGAAGGGGGAGTTTGACATCGTATTGCCAGCGGTGAACGCAGGCAGGTAGTTGTAGTCGGTTGAACTCTTCAGAAGCGAGTTGGTGGTGAAATCCTTAGCCACAAGCGTGCCTTTCATGGGTGCGTTCTCCCACAAATCTACACCCATCTTGGTGAAATAGCGTTTAGATGAGCGGTTCTTGACTGGCGAGGTCGTGGGCACGAGCCGACGCTGCGCTGGCCTGCCCGTACAGATTGGAAGCGGCATCTTTATCACCACTGTGGTAGGCGGTTGAAGCCTGCTGCCACATGTCCGCCGCCTTGCCGTGAGCGTCAGCCATGTTCTTCATGTGGTCTGCGGTTGGGTCAGCATCCCCGTACCGCCCAACAGACGTGTAGCGCCCAGCAACTGGCGCTTTGGGGGCTGGCTTTCCACCAGCGGCTTTGTTGAGCGCCATGACTTCGTGCCGTGCACTATCAGCCTGCTGTGACATCGCCAGAGCATTCTCCGAGGCTTTCTTGTTGTGCCCCCACGCAATGTCCGCCATAGGTTTCCATCCACCTTCGACTTTGGACGTGGAGTAGGCGTTTTGGTCTGCCGCATTGCCTGCGGTGAAATGCGCTTGCGCTGCTTGACGATTGAGGTCGGCAGCGGCAGTGAACTGACGAGCCAACGGGGTGGTTGCGCCACCGTTCGCCGCACGTTCCTTCGATGCCTTCAGGTCTAGCCCGTCGGCAATGCCACGGTGTTCGTGGCCCAAGTGCCAGTGCATTCCAGCAATGGCCTTTAGATTTGGATACTTCTGTGTCACAGGGATGTTGTATGCGTCCAAGAGTTGCGCCGCCTCAGGTGAAATGTCGTCTGGGTCGGTCACTTCGGTTGCCACTTTGGTCACTGGTTGGTTGATGGTCGCTTGATTGGCAGCGTTGGTGAAGTTGGCGGCACGGGAAGAGTACTGCTGGGCCTTGTCCGCCGTCAGAGCATTGGAAGCAATGGAGTTGCCCTCGACGGGACGAATCGCCTTGATTTCACTGGCAGCATCATCGTGGGCCTGCGCCGCAGCCAAGTGTGCGTCTTTGGCCTTACCGTCGGGTAACTGTGCCGCAATCGCACGGTGACCATCAGCAATCTGCTGGTGCTTGGAAACAGTTGCGCCGAGGTTGTTCTCTAGCGTCGTGTGGAGTGCGTTGGCTTGGGACGACAATGCTGCGGCAGAAGAGTTTATTCCACCACCCAGTTTGGATACGGGGTAGCGAGAAAGCGACGAGAGAAGTTCAGAAGTAGAGAAGCCAGTCGCCATGTAACAAGGCTACCAACGGTTGGTGAAATCCTCGTTGTAGGCTGGGAATCATGAACATCAACGTCCGTGCAGAAAACGTAGCCATTGACAGCATTCAGGCTCACCCATCGAACCCCCGTCTAGGCGACGTTGCCGCCATTGCCGAATCGCTAGAGGTGAACGGGCAGTACAGCCCCATCGTGGTTTGGAACGACACCATCGTGGCTGGTACGCACACGTGGAAAGCCGCCAAGTCGCTGGGGTGGAAAGAGATTGCCATCACTCGGTTTGAGGGCACAGAGGACGAAGCACTACGGGTACTCATCACCGACAACCGCACGTCGGACATCGCCTCGTATGACAACGCCTTGCTCCTTGACCTGCTGCGCTCCCTGCCTGACCTTGACGGAACAGGCTACGACCAGACCACACTGGACGAACTGGACGGCGTTTTCACTGAATCAGGCGGCGGCGTTTCCAATCCGCTGGTTGAGGACGGCGAAGCAAAGCCCGAACCAAACCCGTTGGTGAAGTTTGGCAGCGCCTTCACGGGGGAACTCGACCCCATTCTGCACGGCATCTGGCTCGAATCCATCAAGGACGCAGTGGGTGACAAGAAAGCCAAGGTGACCAAGGAAGTTCGTGACCGCCTTGACTTGCCGTCGGAACCCAAGGTGAAATCAACGCCCAAAGTGGGGAAGTCGGAAACGCCAAAAGTCTCGATGGTGGAAACATCTCTTGTGCCACTGAGCGAACTCCGCCGTTACCCTTCCAATCCTCGTGAGGGCGACATCGGTGCCATCTCAGAATCCCTGCGCATCCTCGGTCAGTACCGACCCATCGTGGTGAACAAGCGCAACAACCAAATCCTGAAGGGCAACCACACCGCCGCTGCCGCATCTGCACTGGGGTGGAGTGAAATCGCCGTCGTATGGGTGGACGTGGACGACGAAGCCGCAACCCGAATCGTTCTGGCGGACAACCGCATCGCAGACAAAGCAACGTATGACAACGAACTACTGGTGAAAACCGTAGCGTCACTGAACTCCCTCGACGGCTCTGGGTTCGATGAGGACGACCTGAGCGAAATCGCCAAGGGCAAAGACAGTCAGCCAAACGGCGTGAAGGTGAAGTTCCAAATCGGAGACGTGAAGTTCAACGTCACTGAGGACATCTTCAACACTTGGCTTGGTGAAACAGCCATCCCCGATGAGGCGCTGGCTCGCCTTGGATTGCCCCTGTCAGCACTGCTTCGTGAGGGTGCGTAAAGCAAAACCCTGTTGTAGCATTTAGTGAATCTAAAGGAGCAAACCCTATGTCATCAGGCTTCTCGTCACACGAACTACTGAAATCCCTCTCGAACTACCCTGTCGCAAAGGGCGATGTTGCTGGGCACGAGTTCCATGGCAACCAGTATTCGACTTCGGCAGGCGCAGCAACTGGCGCAACTAGCCTTGTAGGGCGTGCAAAAGCGGAGCGTGACGCAAACGGTTCTGCCGTAGATTACGCCCGTCAAGATGCCGAACATGCTGATAATGATTTTGACCAAAAGCGCAACGAACGAGATGCCATTGGTTTGGCTGCCATAAACGTCCACAGTGGTGAACACAGTTCCATTGCCGAGGAACACCATGCCTTGGCATTGGCACACACCGCAATGGCAGCCAAAATCCGAGACGAAAGGCCCAAGAACTGGGATGTAATGGCACGTCGTCAAGACCGAGCCGCCAGTAGCCACGAAAGTGCCTCTCGTGCGCATTACCGTGCCGCCTCTGCCGCCGACAAGTTGAGCACGGCAATGGAACAACACAGCAACAATGGTGTGGGTAGTGGTTCTGACGACCTAAACAAAGCACTAAGCAACTACAAAGACGCAGCAGCAGGGGCCGTATCCCACTCACAAGAGGCTTCTTTCCGCTCTGACCTTGCCCACCAATACGCTTCCGTTTCATAAATAGTGAAATCTACTGACGGCCTGAACTGCGCATAATCGTGTGGTCGCTACTTCTTAGTGCTGGTGGAATAATCCTGACGATGCTCGTCGGTATGAAGTACTGGTGGGCTTGGCTCTACGCATTAGTGCTGAACGTAGCGTGGTGCATTTACTCCGTGGTAACCAAGCAGTACGGGTTTCTCCTAGCAAGCGCCGTGTACTTCGCCGTCTACTGGCGCAACATGGTGGAATGGCGACGGGACAAGGATTGAATCGAACCGACGTTCTCGGTTCTAATCCCCTTGACAAATCGAAAATCCCGTCTAAGTTGAGGCGTGTCTCCCAAAGGTGAAAACCCTAAGCGTGAGTACCCCGAAAAGAGACGGGAGTACGACAGACAGCGGAAGCGTCTACTGCGTGAGGCAGACCGTGAAGCGTACAACGAAGCACAGCGTGACTACTACGCCGACAATAGTGACCGCATCAAAGAGCAGGTCACCGCTCGCCGCAAAGCACACCGCCTACGAGTGCGCAAGTACTTGGCTGAGGTGAAATCCAAACCGTGCGCCGACTGCGGCATTGCGTACCCACCACAGTGCATGGACTTCGACCACCTCAGCGACAAGAGGTTCAACGTCAGTGAAGCCGCCAGTGGCAACTACTCGCTAGAGACAATCAAAGCCGAGATAGTGAAATGTGAAGTCGTGTGTTCCAACTGCCACCGCATGCGCACACACCGCCGCCAGCAGAAGAAAAAACATCCCGAAAGTCGTTGATTCCACCACTCAACCCTGATACATTGTTGTTGTGTCAACCCTCGAAATCATCGCTATTCTCATAGGACTTCCAGCACTTACTCTGTGGGTTCTTTCATTGGGTGACCAAGACATTGACAAAGGAATCTAGTGGAGAAGCCCGAATACCCTGATGAATCACTACTTGCGTCCATCCAGCATCAGGCCGAGAAACTGGGCTACCTCGTCGCTCAGGTGGAAAAGATGTTCGACCACCACGTTCGGTATGACCGCCACCAAGAGACGGTGCGCCACTCCAACGCCTCAACCGCCGACCTCAGCGAATGGATGACCGCACAAATCTCGTCGGATGAACTAGCGGAGCGAGCCGCTGTCTTGATACAGTCAACGTCCGACAACTACGATGCCATCAAAGCCAACTACCAGCACAACATCAACACGCTGAACCAGATGGTGCTCGACGGCATCAACAGGGGCAAGGCGCAAGCCAACGACCTCGACAAAACCCTCAACGAAATCTTGAACCAAGGAGACAACCAATGAGCCACGATTACACCAAGAAGGACTACTACAACCACTGGGTGCCGAAGCGCACGCTCGACGACGTGTACGACTTGGTGAAAAGCCTGAGCAAGACCGTTGCCGAACTGAAGAAGGAACTCGAAATCGTCAAAGAGCAGAACGTTGACGCTCTCGAAATGCTCGACGAACTCGCCAACGCCAACTGCGACGGCGACTTCAACATCACCATCGTTTCCGACGGGTACGTTGAGCCAGAGGCATACGAGGCCACGACGTTAGGTGAAATCATCGTGGACTACCTCGGTGAGGTTCCCGTCTACGAAGAAGAGCCAGAGGAAGAAACCAATGGCTGTGGTGGAAACTGCAAGTGCAAGAAGGAACTACCATTGGGCGGCGATGACGAACTCGACGACATCATCCGCTGGCTGAACATCCAAATCGGCATTACGGAACGAGCCAACGGCAACACCACGTCCTTTGAGCGCACCCTAGAGCACATCAAGCGCCTTCAGAAGTTCTTGGGCAAGTAGTTCACCATGAGTGTCATGGGCTACGGCGTATGCGCAGTGTGTCGTCAAACACTCCACCTCTATACAGGAAGCACGACGTGGCATCACGCCACGCCTGACATCACTCACGAGCCGCACATCAAGACGTGCGACAACGATTGGAAAGACCAGTGAAATACCTACCCGTGAGCGTCATCGGCGTTGCAGGCGTGGCGCAGAGCGGCAAGAGTACGTTGGGCGAACTCATCGCAGAGCGGTGCGGCTTTCAGCACCACAACTTTGCCGACCTCATGCGTGACTTCCTGTACGCCATGAACCCCATCATCGAAGAACCAGTCATCTACATTGACCACGAAACCAAAGAGGTGGAAACCACCCTCATTCGTGTCTGTGACATCGTTGACCGCATTGGCTGGGACTGGGCGAAGGTGGAATACCCAGAGGTACGCCAACTTATGCAACGCCTTGGGACTGAAGCAGGGCGCAACCTGTTTGGTGAAAACTTCTGGGTAGACCAGTTCTTCTCGGCGCATTCGATTGGAAACCTCATTGTCACGGACGTTCGCTTCCCCAACGAAGCGCAAGCCATCAAAGACCGTGGTGGAATAATCGTGCGCATCAAGCGTGACGGGTATGAACCAGTCAACGGGCACATCTCCGAGACTGCGTACACCGACCAAGACTTCATTCTGCACAACAATGGAACGCCCGAAGAGTTGTACGAGCATTTCACCATCGGGCTTGAAGAGTATCTGAAGGACTACCAATGACCGTTACCTTCCCGTCGTCGGGCTACTACTGCACTCGCTGTGGAGTGTGGGTATCTAACACCACCAACGGACACTCGTGCCCACCCCTTACTTACCCCTCAACATCTTCCAACACGGTGTCGTGGTATCCCAACAACTTCGCTTTGGAAAAGAAGTTGGACGAAGTGATTTCACTGCTCAAAAAACTCCCCACCACTGACGCTCTCAACAACAAGTTGGTGCGAGTTGTTGCAAAGATTGAAACTCTCCGAACGGGAGTTACCGTTCAGTCCACGACAACGAACCACAAGTATCCCATTGGTGAAAAGGTGCGCCTCATCAACGGCAACAAGAGCGGACAGTGGGGAACTGTTGCTCAACACTTGCTCAACGGGCAGTACTTGGTAGAAAACACTTGGTTAGAAAACGACCCCATGAAAAACAAGGAAAGCCTGCCGACCTACCAAGTACTGGCAGAGGAACTGATACGCCCTTTAGCCGCCTTGCTCACCTGCGCCGACCTAAAGGTGGGTGACGTGGTGAAATACCTAGACGGTATAAATAACTACTACCGTTCGCAGAGCGGAACGTATACCGTGACCGCCGTGGGTGAAAAGAACGTCATGCTGTCAGGACTTGACTGGCTCGGCAAGGAAGTTGAGTTCAGCCATGACCCAGCCGATTTGGAGCCTGCGGTACTTGACACCAACAACTCAACCGCAGTAGAGTAGAACCGTAAACGTATCACCAACCCGTAAAGGAAACCATGTCAACACTCATCATCTTGTTTGTAGCCGTTGTCGTTATCGGCTCATTCATTGACGCTTGCCTTCAGCACAAGAGCAAGTGGGACGCAGTTCAGAAGTCGAAGGCTGGCTGGCTCGCCCTCATCTTCTTCTTTGGCATCTTCGCCACCATTCCCTACCTCGTGTCGGTTCGCCCGAAGTTGACAAAGTAATGGTGAAAACTGTTCTCATCGCACTGGTCTGTGGGAACCTCGGCTACATCGCTGGTCGCATCAGTAAGCGATAGCCATGGCAGTGAAATACCTACTGACCAACGGCAACCGAGAGTTGGCGAAGGACGGGGTATTCACTTGGACTTTGCCTGCGCTCAACGCACGGCTCAGTAACGGCAAGAACCACGTCACTTGCCCGAACGCAGGTATCTGTGCCAACCTCTGCTACGCACGGTCAGGCACGTTCAACTTCAGCAACGTGAAGAAAGCACACACCGCCAAGTTGGAGATGGTGCTCAACGACCTCGCAGGGTGGGAAGCGCAGATGACTGCTGAACTCCAAGCACGGCGCTACCGAGGCGGCAAGTGGGTGCGCATCCACGACAGTGGTGATTTCTTCTCGGCTCCTTACTTCGAGGCGTGGGTAAGGATTGCCGAGGCGACACCCGACGTGCGGTTCTATGCATACACGAAGGAAGTGGCGATGGTGAAATCCCACACCCTGCCCGACAACTTCATCATCATCTTTTCCATGGGTGGCAAGCAAGACGGCTTGATTGACGTAGAGCGTGACCGCCACGCCGACGTGTTTCCTACATTGGAAGCACTCGTTGAGGCTGGATACACCGACCAAGAGGACAGCGACATCCTCGCCGCAACCCTGCCCACTCCGAAGATTGGCATTGTGGTGAACAACATTCCGCACCTGAAGAAGAAGCAAGGCACGGCGACGTTTGCCAGCCTGCAACGGGAGCGAGATGAGCGCATTGACGAACTAAAGGAGCAACGCAGTGCCAACTTGTAAAAACTGTCAGAGGGAAATCAAACCCGACACAAAATACGAAAACGGCTGGGCACACGTCGTTCCTGTTCCAAAACACGACGCAGACATTTGCCACGAAATCCTCATTGCTGAACCTGACGAACCGACATCAATAACCATTGATTTTTCTGCCGACGAACTAGAGCATGTGGCAAGGGCGATGAGGGTTACTGGTGAAACATTCTCAGAGTTTGTTGACCGAGCAATCAAGAACACCGTAGAGAGGTACACCAATGGGCGGCCCTAGACCACCGTGCAACTGCCATAAGGATGCGCTGGTGAAACGGAACCGTGCCGAGGAACTCCTTTTGGAACTCATCTCCGAGCGGTTGCTGAAGCACAAGCCACCGTCAAAGGAAGAAGTAGAAGCCGACGACCAGCGCATGACTGCTCTCGGCTACCCACCCACTGAAATCGAACTGGCGCACCGCAAGGGCTACGACATGGGCTGGTGGGAGTGCTACGAAGTGTTGAACAACCTCATTGACGCACACAACGATGAAAATGACTACCGTAGGCAACGGTAAATAACGAACAAGCGTATACAGATAACGCTATGTGTAAACAGTTAGGTACAAAGGAGACACCATGAAAAGCGACATTGTAAGCACCCTCATGCGGAACTTTCACGAACGGGGGTCAGGGCGAACCCACAGCGACTTCACCCGTGCCCTCGAACTAGCCAAGATGTACCCCGACAAGACGTACCTGTACATCACTTCAGACATTTACACCAACCGTAACCTAGTAGACCGTTTCCCTGAAATCCCACGAAACCTAATGGTCAAAGACTGGATTTCGGTAACGCAAACCAACCGCATTCGTGGCGCAAAGTTCAACGAGGTGTTTATAGACCACTACGTCATCGAAACCCAACTGTTGCCACACTTGGTAAAGATGCAGGGAGCCGAGAACGAGATGCTCCGTGAGGAACTAGAGCAGGTGAAAAAGCAACGGGACGTTTGCATGACCGACCTGAACCTCGCAGGAGTGGACATTCGGAAACTAGACGAACTGCTCGGCAAGAAGGACGAAGAAATCGCCAAGTTGCGCAAGCAACTAAGCAAACAGTGCGACCACGCCATTGCCATTGCCCTTCACGGAACCGACCCAGTTGGTATCAACTTCAACTACTGCCCTAAGTGCGGAGAGAAACTATGACCGCCGCCGAACGCCAAGCCCTGCGAGAGAAGCACGGCAAGTTTGGGTTTCGAGAGAACCGAACCTTTTGTGTTTTTTGCCTAGATGATGACGGATTGGACATTCCCTACCCCTGCGACGTAATCAAGGTACTGGACGAACTAGACCGAGTAATGAACGCTGCTGAAATCTACGGTCTTACCGTCAAAGCAATGACCGAAATCAATACGGCGGACGTGTACGAAAAACGAATCACCAAGGCGCTTACCGAACTCGACCACATCAACACAATGCGAGTGGACGAGGACGACTTCGAGTATCTAGAATCGGCAATCAACATCCTGAGAGGCGAGCAGTGAAATAATGCAGGAACCACGAGACGGCGACATGATGGTGCTGAGCGATGAGGTCACCGTCGAGGTGTTCTACAAGGGCAGGTGGGTCAACACAGAGCCGCCAATGACAGTCCACAGCATCGCCCCGTACTACCAACTGAAGCCATTTGGCACCTACCCGTATGAGGTGAAATGACTGAAGCACCAATCGTCCTCGTTCACGTCCTCGCACGGAACAAGGAAGCCACGCTAGGACTGTACCTAGAGACGATGTACGAGTGGGACTACCCCAAAGACCGTATTGTCCTCTACGTCCGCACCAACAACAACTCAGACCGCACTGGTGAAATGTTGAGCGAGTACATAGCCCGATACGGCGACGAGTACCGAGCCATCGTCTACGAGGGCCGCACCATTGACCGCCCAATCAATCACCAGAAGGTGCACGAATGGGACGGCGAGCGCCTCACCACGATGCGCATGCTCCGCAACAAGGGATTTGCCGTGGCCCACGAGTGGGCGTGCGACTTCTATTTCACCGCCGACGTTGACAACTACGTCATGCCGCACACGTTGACGACGTTGGTTGAACTCAACCTGCCCGTCGTTTCACCACTGCTTCGCTACGCCGTTGACCCAGACGAGGTTGTCGAACTCAATCAGGTGGCTGCGAACGATACCTACTCCAACTTTGACACCGTAGTTTTGGATACGGGCGACACCCATCATGGTGAAAACGCCCACCTGTTCGACCAGCGATACTTCGACATTCTCCATCGCAACGTCGTCGGCATTCATCAAGTAGACCTTGTACACGCCACCTACCTAATCCACCGAGACGTTTTCACCACCACCGGCTACACAAACGGGGTCGCAGGCTTCGAGTACATCATCTTCGCCTACAACTTGCGCATTGCTGGAATCCCACAATACGTTGACAACCGAGAAATCTACGGGTGCATCACACTGGCGGAAAACGAGGCCGCATGCCGCCGCTATTTGGAACAACTGAAGGAGCAACATGACCAGTGAAAAGTATGACCTGAGCCAACAACCAATCCCCGTGACGGCTTCCCCAGAGCAGACGCAGAAAATCATTGAGTTTGCCGACCTCGTAAATGTCCACTACGCCGAGCACGGCGTGGGCTGGGAGACGACGTATCGCTTCCACGTCAATCCAATCCGTGAGACGAGCATCATGGGGTTTCTGGGCGAGGCGGTGGTGGCTGAAGTACTTGGCTTGGAGTTTCGTGAAGAACTATTTGACAACGGCGACTTTGGCTGGGATAACGAGTACGGCGACCTTCGTGTTCAGGTGAAATGCGGTTCGGGCAAGCAACTCATCATGCGCAATCTTGAACATTGGAAGCCAACAGCCGACGTTGTGGTGTTTGCCGAGTACTTGGGCGATAGGCGAGTTCCGCACGAAAACCCATCGTTTGAGGTGTGGGGCTGGCTTTCCAAAAAAGACTTTCTGCGTATGCACAAGTGGCGACACTTTGCCGACAAATGGCCCGACGGTTCACCTCGCAAAAATGCGTATGTTGACTGTTGGAACCTTCGCCCCCTATCCACGCTCTCAAAATACAAAACAAAGGTGCCAGCATGACCAGTGAAATCATTGCCTACACAAACAACGGAATCCTGCTGTGCTTGAAGTGCGTAGACCGCTTCGACCTCACCAACCCCGATGAGCGTGACCCAGAGGACGAGTTTCTGTCCGTGTCGCCAGACCTCATGAAAGCGAACGTCGCAATCTACGGGCGAGAACTTCGTTGCAACTCCCCAGCATGTGGTGAAATCATCCCAGTTGTGGACTAGAGTTGAGACATGATTCAGAAGTCTCGATGGCTGGTTGAACACGACGCTCGCAATCACCGTGTGTTTGAGCGCCACATTGTCGAAGCAAATAACGCCGACCATGCTGAAATCCTCGTGCGCATCAAAGACCCCGACCTCGATTGGGGCAGCGGACGGTTCGAGGTTCGCATAACCCACCTTGACGTGGTGAAATGAATGGGGAGCGCAAGCCGTTCAGTCAGGAACTCTATGACGACGACGACAGCGCCAAAGAGCAACTCATTGCCTACCTCGCCGCCAAAGGGTTCGACAACCCCCATGTGAACCCAGACCAGTACGGGATTGATGTACTGGCGGAACGTGGTGGTGAAATGTACGCCTTCGAGGTTGAAGTGAAGCACAACTGGAAGGGCGGCTACTTCCCGTACAAGGAAGTCCACTTCGCCTACCGCAAAATCAAGTTCACGGAAATCCCCGACATTTCACTGCGCAACACGTTCTTCGTGATGCTCAACCATAATCGGAACGTGGCCCTACGAGTAGACGGCGTGACCTTTGCCGCCAGCCCCGTGACGATGAAGAAAACTAAGTACACATCTAGTGAAAAGTTCGTTGAGGTACCCGTGCATTTGGTATCGTTTTTCCAACTATGAACCTCAAAGACGTAATCACCCAACTAAAGCAGGAAGAAACAACCGCTGAGCGCAAGAAGCGTCAACGAACAGAGGCGGAAAAGGCTCGCCGCAAGGAACTCGACCTCGCCAGACGTGGTGAAATAAACGCCAAGCGACGTGAAGCGTATGCCGAGCGCACCAAGGGGATACCGAGGAAAATCAACCCCGACAACGTGCAAATCCACGGCACGACCAACTCATACCAACGATGGAAGTGCCGCTGCGACGAATGCCGAGAGGCGTACAACAAGGCCGCCTACGAGCGCCGCATCAAGAGGTACGAGTACTACAAGAGCATTGATTACCAAGGAGTAACCCACGGCACCGAGTACGGCTACAACCACACGGGTTGTCGCTGCCTACTGTGTCGAGAAGCGGTACGCCTCAGCCACCAGCACCAACGGCGAAAGAAGGGCGCACAGCCCAAATCAAGCGCCAATCACGGCTCCTACGGCAAGTACACCCAAGGGTGCCGCTGCGAACCGTGCACCGAAGCCAACCGTGCCTACATCAAGGCATACCGAGAGAACAAGAAGAAGGCCACCGAATGACGAACCCAGCCCCCAAGCGCATCACGAACGCCCCAGTGAAATCCAACCCCAAGGCGGCCCCTTCCAAAACGGCCCCACCAGCGACCCCACAGAAGCCCAAGCGAATCAAATGACCCTCAGCCTGCGTGAGGCCATCATCATGGTCAAGTCGGGTCAGGAACCTGAAGAGAAGCGCCACCTACCCGTTGTCGGCAAGCCGCCCAAAGCCAAGCCCGTCAAGCGACCACCGAGCGCAAAAAAGCCCAAACCCAAGGCCGCAAAGAATACTCACGCCCATGGAGAGTACCGAAACTACTTCATAGGCGGATGTAGATGCAATCTATGTAGAAGTGCAGCAACAACCTATTCCAAAGCCAAGAGACACGAACGCTACAACACGCCAACAGAACAGATACCCCACGGGACGAAGAACGGCTACGCCAACTTCGGATGCAGGTGCACACCGTGCTTAGGAGCAATGAAGCAGTACCAACGTAGGTACCCAGAATCCCCAGAAGCCAAAGCACGCCGAGCAGAGCGCAAGAGGGCCAACCGAGCCAAGAAACGTGCCCTACAGGGGTAGACTGTACCCATGGCAAAGCAAGGACGCAAACTCCTACTCAACGAGGCAATGATTGCCAAGATAGTTGAGGCGACACAGTACGGCAACTACGCCACGGTCATCTGCGATTATGTAGGAATCTCAACGGTTTCCCTCGCCAACTGGCTACGCAAGGGAGAGGAACTGAGCGAGAAGGACGAGAGCGAACTGACCGACGAAGAACGTTTGTTTGTCAAGTTGTTTTTTGATGTTAGAAAGGCACGAGGACTGTCCGAGATGAGGGCAGTCGAGCGCATCCGCAAAGCAGGCGAACAGGATTGGAAGGCTGCGGCATGGTTCTTGGAGCGCACGGCAACGGCACGATGGGGCAGGGTTGACAGGACGGAGATTACGGGGGCCGACGGCGGAGCGATTGCCATTGATGCCGAGATAGTCAGTCGCAAGTTGGAAGCGATGATGGCGAATCAGGGCGTGTTAGACGCAAAGGCCATTGAGGATGCACAGGGACACGATGTGGCGATTGAGGCCGCCACAGGGCTACTAGAGGCCGTCTCACGGGAGATTGTGACGGCCCACTCAGACGAGCCGTCCGACGACGAGGACGACAGTACTACGGTTGAGTAGACAAATACTTCCATTGTCTCACACTTCGAGGCACATGTCAAGTTATTTCCCATGTTATTCCTTGATACAGGGTATGCGTGCGCATGACTTGACACGGGCGGTAGGTTCTGACCCCCCCCAGAATCTTGGCGACTTGTCGTCTTGCCCAAAAAGGCAGTAAGCCCACACGCCTCACGCCAAATCTCGTGACACGCACCCCAGTATAGTGGCAGAACAGTAACATTTTCGGTACGGTTTTGCCATACCCTGCACCCGTACAGGGGATACCCTGCACTTATCGTTCCAATCTCGGAACAATAAAAATCCAACCCACACAGGCCCAACCCTGCTACAGTGAAATCCATGACAGACACACCCAACTGGTTCCGCATAAACGCCGAAGCGAACTTCCGTGCCTTCGCTCTCGATACTGAGTACTTGTCCTTCCGAGACGAGATACACGTCCTGCAACTGGGCGTATTCGCTGGGCACGCCTCAGAATGGATTGCCAAGTTCCTACTGACGAACCCCCTCTCAACCCTTACCGACGTGGATACATGGGCGGGGAGCGAGGAAGCCGCTCACGATGCCATGGACTTCGCCAAGATTGAAACTGAGTACGACGCTCGTGTAGCGGAGTTTGGCGACAAGGTGCAGAAGAACAAGATGACGACGGACGCTTGGTTCCGCTCGTTCCCCCCGACGGCGAACGCCTACGACCTTATCTACATTGACGCAGACCACACGGCGATTGGAACGCTAGAGGACGCAGTGAAATCCCATGGCCTTCTCAAAGTCGGCGGCCTTCTTGTGTTCGACGACTATGTGTGGACGGCGGACGATGCCAGTCCGTACAACGCTCCAAAACTCGCCATTGATTCTTTCATGCGTGTCTACGGCAACAAGTACGAGACGGTTGCCGTCAACGCTCAAGTCTGGCTACGAAAGGTCGCCTAGTGGCACGAGGCGTGAAACTACTACCACAGGACTGTGACAACGGAGACGGAACCGCCACAATCCTGTTGTTTGACAGGTGGGGCCAAAAGACTGCCGAGACGATTATTGACGCAGAGGATTTGGAACGAGTACTTGAACTTGGAAGGTGGGGGCTTCTCTCTCGCAACAAACATGGGCGATACGTTCGACACCAAGGAACAATAAACGGGAAAAAGGTCACTACCCACCTACACCGTTTCATAATGGACTGTCCCGACGGCTACGTCGTAGACCACATCAATCGGGATACGCTGGACAACCGCAAGAGCAACTTACGCATCTTGACACCCAATGAAAACTCCGCCAACAGGAACAGTGAGAGCCAAGGCGTTTCTGGTTATCGTGGCGTGTACTTGTATCGAAAACTGAATCGCTACGGCGCTCGCTACAACGGCAAGCACCTCGGTATGTTCGCAACCGCAGAAGAAGCCAACGAGGTTGCAAAAGCGTATCGCCTCGCCCACACCGCCAGTATCGAGTAGTGCCTAAAAACCTTTGATACGACATCTCGCATCAACCCCACTATAGGAGCGCAGTGAAATCCCACGCAACGTACAACGCCTCGACGGATTTGGAAGGCGTATACATGCCGAGCGTTGCGAACTATCTGCTGGGGCGTGAGGACACGACGCAACTGCGTGAGGCAAACAAGCAAGAGCAACTTGCCTACGACATTGACTTCTATTGGTCGCACATCGTCAAGGGACACGAGTTGGAATCGTCTATCGAAGTCAAAGTGGACGGGCAGATACATCGCACGGGCAACTTCGCCTTCGAGACGGTGAGTAACAAGGAAGGTGGCACCGCTGGTTGCTTCCTGCGGAGTGAAGCCGACGAGTGGTATTACCTGTCGGCTGGGGACGGCACCCTGTATCGCTGGCGACAGAAACCTGTACGAGAATGGTTCCTCGCCAATCAATCTAGGTTCCGTTCAGTGACCCCTCAAACGCCGTCTAGCGCCACCAGACGTGGATACACGTCAACCGCACACCTCGTGCCCGTAAAGGCGCTCCTGAACGCTGGGGGGTCGGCAATCAAGATTGAGAAGTTGGACGTTCCGCCACTGCCAGATTGGTACATAAACCCGTAGGTGGGCAGCACCAAGCGAGTAAGAATCTTGTCTTGGCGAGCAATGCCAACCAATAGGCGAAGGGGTACCCAAGGGTCAATCAGGGCGTTGCTTTGGTTAGTCAGGTAAATGGAGAACCTGCACCAACTTGTAACCCCATGTTATCAGGGTTGAGTATCCAACGTCAAGTCAATCAAGGGATGACCATCGTCGTCGAGCATCTCGTAGGGCGAGAAGAGAGCGTCGGCTGGGATAAACCTGTCGTCGTCGTTCTTGTGGCTCGCTACAACCGTTCCTGCGTCGTAGAGGGGCTGGGTGACCCGAAGGCCGCCCAAGAGCCTTACACGGCTATCTGGGCGTGGCTCAGCGTCCTTACAGAGGCCACAGTCGCAGTCGGCTAGGCGGACTTCACCCCACAGGACAATGCGCCCCATCTCAACGTCGGCAGGAGTGACGTAGATGCCTTGCGCTCCGCCCAGAATCCTCATCTCCACTCGGACTTCCGTGTCGAGCAGCATGGCGCAGGTGTCACGGCGCATGATGCCCAGTTCCTTGCGCATTTGCCACTCGTGGCGAGGCAAGTAGTCAACGTCGAGCAGTTCACACACGCCCATCTCGCACGCAATCTGGTGTTCCATGAGGTTCATCTTGATGTCGGACGGGGGTCGCCATACCTTAGGGTCGGTATTGCCCGTGTAGTGGAGCCAGCGAGTGCGCTCGTTGTCGTAGTGGCCTTCGACGTAGGCACCGACAAGGCCATCTTCGACTTCGGTCAAGGTGATTTTGGGTGCGACCTTGGCGAGTTCGACGGCGGCGTTCATGGCACGTTCTCTACGGGCTTTGGGAGACATGCTCATTGGTTCGATTCTTTCTTTTTCTCAGGATGGGTTGGATTTGGGTGTCAAGTCAGACGGGTTTCATCAGTTGGGTACAAACCCTACCATAGTTGAGTGGGGCGATTTTCCGAAAAACTTTCTTCGGCTACGCCACTAGCAGTGAAATCCATTGCAGAACCCGTGCAAATCCCGTGCAGAGTAAGAGTAAGCGCCGAACTTTTCCAAAACGGCAAGGTACGATAGTAGGGTTATGAATCCGACTATCGCCAAACTACTCTCCGCCGATAAAGACACCCGTGCCAAGATTCTGGGAATGCTGTCCCCAGAGGAACTGGCTGTCGTGTTCAAGGAACTCGAAGAGATTGAGAAGTCGCCCACCCGACGGTGGTATTGCCCCCGTGTGACGTGCGACGGCAACCCCCACGCAGGATTTCACTGGTGTGACCATCCGATTGACGGCAAACACACGCCTTTTTGCAAGCACGCCCGTACCAGTCAGCGCCCACCGAAGGACGACCCCGACAATCCGTGGCTTGTATGGTTCTTTTCGGGCGGACGAGGCGTGGGTAAGACCCGTTCGGGAGCCGAATGGGTGCTTGACCTCGTTTGGAACCAAGGGTACAAGCGCATCGCCTTGATTGGACGAACCCCAGCCGACGTTCGAGACGTAATGATTTACGGGGACAGTGGAATCATGTCGGTGAGCGCCCCCCACCCTCGCCCGACGCACGAGCCGACGAAACGTCGCCTTGTCTGGCCCAATGGGGCGCAGGCGTTCACCTACTCGGCTGCCGCTCCAAGCCAGTTGCGAGGCCCCCAGCACGACGCAGCGTGGGGAGACGAGATTGCGGCGTGGACGGACGCACCCAAAGGCGACTCCCTCGACACGTCCTATAACAACCTCATGCTGGGTCTGCGTCTGGGCACGAACCCGAAGGCACTTTTCACTTCAACGCCGAAGCGAGTGCGGCTGGTGCGAGAGATTATGGACAGGCGCACGACGGTCATCACCAACGGGACGACCTACGAAAACCTTGACAACCTTGCGCCGTCGTTCCGAGAGAACGTCTTGCAGGCGTATGAGGGCACCCGAATCGGACAGCAGGAGTTGATGGGTGTCATGATGACCGACGTTGACGGGGCGATGTTCACCTTGGAGATGATTGACGCTCACCGTGGACAACTTGTTCCAAAAGAGGCCGCATGATAGAAGTATCCATAGAGGATTTCACTAAAATCGTCGTGGGCGTTGACCCGTCCGTGACGAGCGGCGACGACGCAGACGAAACGGGCATCATCGTGGTGGCGAAGGGGCCGCACCAAGACGACAGTTGCAACACGCCTCACTGCACGGGCCACGGCTACGTCTTGCAGGATGCCACCCTTCCAAAATCGAACAAAAACTCCGTGGACAAATGGGCACGCCGTGTCGTCGAGGTGTTCGACCAGTGGCGAGCCAACGTCATCGTCATCGAAGGCAACCACGGGCACGAGTTGCTCGACATGGCCCTGCGCACCGTCCGCAATGGACTGCCCGTGGAGCGACCTAACGCCCGTGACAGCAAGAAGGCACGCATGGAGCCGATTGTGGCCCTCTACGAGCAGGGACGCATTCACCACCTAGGCGACCCAACACGGTTCGCTGCATTGGAAGAGCAGATGACGACGTGGGTGCCACCGCTCGAAGGCAAGCGTGGTTCCAAATCACCTGACCGTGTGGACGCACTCGTGTGGGCTTTGGCGGAACTCAACCTTCAGGGGCGCAAGGCTCGACCAGCCATCGGCGGATTCTCTCCGCTCGGCTTCAGCCAAGCCAACGAATGGAAGATTTAGGGAAGCAGTGAGGCAAGCAGGTCGTTGACCTCGCCCACCGACTGATGGCCCTTCACGTCATCACCACTGCCGAAAGAAACGAAGTCGCCCTTCTTATTCAGAACGGCTACCTCGGCGCTCATGGGTGTCTCGTCGAACGTGTCACCCTCTCGGCCTTTGTTCTCGCAGTAGTTGTGCGTGCCCCACGCCACACTGACCGTGTGTTCACCACAGGGCACGAGCGCCTGACGATGATGGAACGTCCCTAGTGGGTCTGTGTACGTCCACGAGACGATGCGAGCGTCCTCGTAGACCTTGTTGCCACATCGGAAGTAACCGTCCGTGGTGATTCCAAAAGTCCCGACACGATTGTCTAGGAACTTCTCCATCGCTTCTCCGAACTCGGTCACAACGCCCCCTCGTCATCTCGACAACCGCAATAAAAAGCATCGAAGTCCTGCGTGCCGTTGGCGACGTACTCGTGGTCAACGGTGTTGGGGGTGCCGGTCAAGGGGTGCCACGGCAAGTGGGCGAGGTGGGTCTTGCCACACACCACGCAAGCCTTCGCATAGTCGGAGTACGGCCCACGGTATTGCAGGTGAGCCAACTGGGTCGGCTGCGAGGGTCGCACGGCTCCACAGAAGCACTGCGCTTCACGCCCCTTCCAAAGTGGACTGTCAAGTTCTGGGTTCATTGCGTCACCTCTTCGCTCACGCCTGTGAAGGCGATGTTGACTTCATCGTCGTCGTCCATACTGCCATCAAACCACTCAGGGTGCAAGATGCGCTCTGCCATCTCGTCCATGACTTCCTTCATGGCGCTGCCTGCGAACTCCAAGCAGTTGGCGATGTTGTCCTCACGCTCGGTGGCGAGAACTTCACCAGCCTTGTTGCGCACTTCCCATTGGAAGGTGCCGTTGGGCAACTGCTCGATGGAGACTTGGACTTCAGCCAAGTCTCGCCATGTGTCGTAAATGTTCTTCATGCCGTGCTCCTAGTCAGTTGGATAAATCTCGATACATCTATCTTGCCATACGCCTGTGACATCCGTCAAGTCAATGTTTGACTTTTTTTGAGACGCTGTGTGGCTCTGTAAGGCGTTGTAGGGGCTGGCCCTATGCCAACCCCTACTGCCCTTAGTTGTTGACTTCCTGCTTCACCTGAGAGGCGCTGCGTGCCATCTTGATGTATCGGCTTGCCGTTGGGTACGAGATGCGATACGACTTGGCGACGCTGGCAATCGTCTCGCCTGCTGCAACTCGGCTGGCGAGCATTGCTGCCTGCGATGCGTTCAGCAACGGCTTAGCGCCCTTGCGGGCTGCACTCTTGGCTACCTTGGCGGTCTTGGTGACTGCCTTGGTCGTCGTCGTCGCTACGGCCTTCACCGTGCCCCCTGTGAGGGTGCGGAGCGCCTCGGCAGTGTTCTTCGTTGCCGTGAGGTCATCACCCGACAGGGCAGCCGTGATAGCCGTGCTCAGGAGAGCGATGGTCTGCTGTGTGGTCTTGTTTGTGTTCATGTTCACCCCCTCGGTCACGCTAGGGCGGACACTGTGTCCGCAGTCTCGATGGCTGGTGCCGTGTAGTCCACGGCCTCAGTGGTCAGAATCAAGGTCATGCCCATGGCAGCAACGTCAGCCATGCGAGCGTCCAACTCTTCCTCGATGAGGGTGATGGCCTCGACGCAGAACTTCTCGAAGTGCTTGGCTCCGCCCGTGATGGAAATCTTGTTGTATCGCTTCACGAGAATGCTGTCACGGTTAGAAAAAACATTCTTGATGACACGGATAGCGTCGGCGTAGTCGTAACCGCCAGAGACGTTCAGCGTGTGGCGGTAGCGGATGATGGGCTGGTCGGAATCTGAATCCCAGCGCACTCGTGGCGTGGTGGTCACTGAGACGCAATCGGAAACGCCGTTGAAGTGCGTGACGAACTCTTCACCTTCGAGGGTGCCGTAGGGGATGCGCTGCTGCACTTCCTGCGTGGCGAGCCAGTCCACCATCGCCGTGTGAGCCTCTACAAGCGTCGAGATGCTGAAGTTGCCCAAGAGTCGGTTCGGGTCGTACTCGCCCCCACCCTCGGTGACACGACGGCTCTCACGAGCGACCTCGGTGAGGTGGCTGCGCTGCGCTTCCGCCTCGGCCTCGGTCAGTGCCGTGGTGAACTTCGTGATGGTGCGCTTCAGGGTCGTGCTGGCCTCACGGCGCAGTTCAACCAAGCGAGCACGAACCACGTCGCCGTCGGCAACATGGATGACGGCATCGGTGCCAAGCGAGGTGCTGTCAAGGTCGAGCGCCTCAGCGATGGTGATGCCAGTGCCCGACGAGATGCGGACGTGCGCAACTGGCGTGGTCTGCGCAGCAATGGTTGCAGCCTGCGCCATAATCTGAGCAGTCAAGTCGGCTGCATTGTGTGTGGTGATGCGGTTCATGGTTTCTCCTAAATCAATCAGTTAGTAATGCGATACATCTATGGTGACAGATGACTGTGACATAAGTCAAGTCAATCTGATTTATTTCTTTCCGCCGTGCCAAGCGACAGAGAAGTCTACGGCCTGCGAAAGGATGTCTGGTGGACGGTCACCTTGCACGCTTAGTTCAATGATGCCGAACTCAGCCAACTTCATGAGGAAGGCTTCGTCGGTCAACTCGTCATCCACGACGATGCGGTACTGGACGAACGTGCGGTAGGCGATACCACGCTTCGGGTACTTGTGGTCGGCAGGGATGTACGAGCGTTCACCAATCGTTGCGAGGATGTCGTAGGCGCTCGGTGCGACGATGACTTCATCGTCCCACTTCACCGTCCACGTCGAACCCGAAGGCGAGAAGATGATGTCGTCGGTGTCGTTGGAAATGCTATTGATAGACATCATGCGATTTCCTTCAGGCTGGTGCCGATTTGTGCGAGGTCAATAATCTCGCCGTTGCGGATTCGCATGTACGTCATCGGGTCAATGTCCTCAGCCCACGAGAGGTCGAGGCCAGCATCAGCGCAGCCACCCACGAGCAACGGCATCGTTGATGCGAAGATGAGGGAGCCAGCCTTGGTGAACCCGATGGCAAGCGGCGAGCCGTCAACACGAGCAAGGTGAAGGTCACGCTTGTCACGAGCGTCGAGCCACGCCAGAGCAGCACGCCCCTTCAACGACTGCAAGACCTGCGCAGGCGAGTAGATGGTTCGGTTCAGCAGAGCGAACGCAGCCTCACTGTCAACCTGCGCCTTGCGCTGCTCACGGAGCGCCTCGAACACGTTACGGTCATTCGAGAGCACGCCGTTGTGAACGCCGACAATCTTGCCCGACACGATGGGGTGGTTGTTCAGGTTGTTCTGAGGTGAACCCTGCGTCGCCCAACGAGTGTGAAGGATGACACGCTTGGTGCTCTCAGGCATCTGCTTCAGGTAAGGGTCGAACGAGTAGGCAGGCACAGGGGCCTTGCTCACCGCAATGGTGGCCTTCTTCGTCTCCTTGTCTGATGCGACCCATGCTGCACCAGTGGCATCCTCGCCACGGCTAACGATGTGATTGAGCAAGCAAGTACTCAACTTGCGAGCGTTGATGTTCTCGTCTCGGCTGAGACAAAATCCTGCGATACCGCACATGTGATTCTCTTTTCTGTTTGTTGGTCAGTTGGTTGTAAATCGGTGGTCAATCATTATTGCACATGGAGACTGCACCATGCAAATCTGATGCAGTCCCCATGTGATGGGTGCTACTTATCGGCTACCAGCCAACGTCGTCGCACGGTTGTTGAGGTACGTCTTGGTCTGGTCGTCCAAGCCCAGCGCCGTGGTGAAGGCATCGAGCGAACCGAAGTCCTGCACGTCGCCGTCCTGCATCGAGGCACCCTTCTCCATGATGGCGATGATGGTCTTGACCCACGAGACAACCTTCTCGCCGTTCAGCGAGCCTTGGTGCTGGCGGAACTCGATGGTGCCGTGACGCAGGTACGAGGTGATGTTGACGACCATGTAGCGAGGCAAGCAACGAGCGCCCGACTGGATGTCGTTCACGCCGTTGGCACGACGCAGAGCGTTGCGCAGGTTCTGCATCGCAGCGTTGTTGTACTTACCGGCATAGCCGTTGTTGAGGCGTGATGCAGCGAGCACCGTGTCGAGGTGCGTGTTGTTCTGAACGTACAGGTCAACGACACGGATGATGTCTGCACCAGTCATGCCGTCCGCACCGACGTGGACGTGGATGCCACAGGACTTGTCAACCTTGGCACCAGCGTTCAGCAGCGCCGTGACCGCCTTGGCAGTCTCAGCGAAGCCAGTAGCGCCACGCAGGATGGGCGACACCAGTTCGAGGCCAGAGCCGCAGCCCGTGCCACGAGAGGTGACCGAAGCGTCCGTGACAATCTTCCAATGTGCACGGGTCTGGTGGTTGTACGATTCCGATGCAGCCGAGATGCCAGCGGCAGTCAGAGCGTCAATGGCAACACGAGGCGTGATGCCGAAGAACTCAATCTCGACACCGAAGGTACGAGTGAGTGCAGCAGCGTTGGCGACGGCAACAGCAACGGGAGCAACGACAGTCGTCGAGGCGACAGAGGCAACGGCGTTGTTGGCGAGGACGGCACCGTTCAACTGCTCACGACGCTCGGCAGCACGGACTGCTTCAGCAGCCGACTGAGGGCGAGGGACACCGTTGGGCGTGTAGCCCAACTGACGAGCGATGTCAATGTACGCCATGCCCTGACGACGAAGGCGAAGGGCCTCGTCCTGACGAGCGATGGTAGCGGTGGTGTTGCGGTTGATGGCACTGCGCTGGTACTGCGAGGGACGGTTGCTAGGCATTTTGGATTCTCCAATCAGTTGGTTTATTTGGTACTCAACCATCGTACAGTGTGGCTGTGACGTATGTCAAGTCAATCCGAAAAAAAACTTGAAACACGTTGCAACCACTGGTGATTGAGCAACACAAACACAATGACATAAAGGTGTGACATGAACAAAAAAAGAAAAGCCTTGACGGTGTGTCGCCTCATGTGCCATCATGGATGGGTCGCACTTGCGGCACCAACTGATTAGGAGAACATCACCATGAGCAAGTACCAACCGAAGCACGCACGTCGTCGTCGAGTGAATAGGCACGCATACGACATTTGGACGTTCGCCATGTTCCCTGCGGCAATGACCGAAGCACTACTTGTCCGATACAACGGAGCGGTGGGTCAGGTGACGCTGAGTTTCATTCCGTCACTCGTTCGAGTGGTCGCCATGTTCGGCGCACTGTGGGTCGGCTACGCCGTCATCCTCGCTTTCTTCACCATGAAGAACGTCGAGCGTGAGCAGCGTGCCAGCGCACGTCGTCGAGCAGCGCACGAAGCACGTCGTCGTTCATGATGTCAATCGGCACGCCGATAGCGTTGATGCCGATTGAGTGCTGATGCCTATTCGTAGCATTTTTATTCAATGGTTCGAGACGGGTACGTCACGATGGCAAGGCGGTCACGAGTTCATTCACGAGTGGGAAGGCATTGACCCTCGCTTCACTCATCACCATTGGTGGGTGTGCGAGACAATGACACCCGACAACGTTCGCCTCTACGAGTTGTTCTTGTGTCCGTCCGATGGTGATGCCACCATCCCATGCGGCATGTATCGGAACATCGTCACGGCGAAGGATGCGTGCGAGCGTCTCAACGCTTTGCTGTTTGAGTTGCGTTCGGCTTCGCCTGATTCTTGATGTTGGACTTCAACTCTTCCATCTGAACCTTGTAGCGACCCTTGATGGCGGCGGCCTTCTCTGCCTTGCGAAACATGTCGAGCGATTCTTTGTTGCGTCCCATGCTGGCGAGAGCGAACGCCGTCGCAGCGTAAGGGCCATCGTCGTACATCAACTTGTTGCGAGGTCGTCCGTCGTTGTCGGGCACCATCTCCATGCACGCTCGCCAGAACACCAGCGCCTTGTCGTTCTGTCCCGTCTCAGCGAACAGGGTGGCGATGCTGAACCATGCGTCGGGCTGCGTCGGGTCATGCCCGATAGCGGTCAGCCACACCCCAGCAGCATTCGTCTTGTCGTTGAGGTCAGTGTCGTTGCGATTGAAGTAGCAACGCCCGATGTTCATGAGAGCGTCGTAGTACTCCCACGTCTGTGGGTTGGTACCGAGGAATGCCGTCCACTGGTCAATCGCTTCTTGCGAGCGTCCAAGGTCACGAAGTTCCTGCGCCCGATAGAACATCGTGCGTGGCGTGTCATCACCTGCGGCAATCATCTTGTCGAGGATGCGAAGGTTTCGCTTGGCTCCGCCCACGAGGTCAGAGAAGGGGTCGTCTACCGCCGACTTGTCCCAAAGGGCGTTGCGAGGCTCCGCAGGCTCCTTGGTGATGACTGTCTCGTGAATCGGGCGCTCCCAGACTGGCTTCGCTTCCATGCGCACGATGCGAGGAACAATCATGGTGAAGAGCGGATTGCCAAACTCATCCAACTTGCGGTTGATGGGAATCCAAATCATGTCGAAGTCCTTGCCTTGGAACAAGGGGGTCTGGCGCAACTCGTGGAACGTCGCCAACGATTCGGGCTTCACCACGTCGCCTGTGTCGAGCCACATTGCCCAGTCAGTCGTCAACTTGCCGAGGGCGAAGTTACGGGCCGCCGAGAAGTCGTCAATCCACGGGAACTCGTAGACCTCAGCGCCGTAGGACTTCGCCACCTCGACAGTGGAATCCTCGGAGCCTGTATCCACGACGACAATCTGGTCGAACAAGCCCTTCACGCATTCCAACGTGCGAGCCAGCGTCTCTTCCGAGTTACGGGCAATCATGTGCAGGCCAAGGGTTTTCACTAGACACTCATTTCTTTGACGGTTTGCTTGATTAGTTTGACAACATGCGGCGGAGCGACATCAATGGCCTGCCTAAAAAAACTGCGAGCGGTCTGCTTGTCGCCCAATCCCAAGTAGCAGTGTCCCAACTTTTCATAAGGCTCATAAGAATAGTACGAAACGACTTCCACCCAGCGGACGTGCTTGCTGTCTGTTTCAAGCGACGCTCGGTAGTAGGGAATCGCTCGCTTCCACTCTTTAGCGTCGAGTTCAAGGTCACCCAAAAGAACGAAGGCATCGGGAATAAAAGGAAAGTTGATAATGGATTTCAGCAGCATCTCCTGCGCCGCAGCCTTGTTCCCCAGTTTCATGAAGCAACGACCCAGACACAGGTAATGTTCACCAAACGACATGTTGTCCATTTGCAGTTGGTGCACCATGTGGGCGTGCACCACTGCCTCTTCGTATCGGCCCAGTGCTTCCAACTCTCGTGAGCGCATGATGGAGCAACGAACCAACTCGCTGGGGCTTTGACGCATCCACCTCTCCATGATGCGAAGATTCCTCTCGGCGGCACTCGACAACTGGCCCTCAGGGTCGTCCACTACTAGAAAATCGGCAGAGTAAATAACTGGGTTGTCTACAAGGAGCGCCTCGTGAATGGGGCTTATCCAACGAGGATTGGCAGACCGTCGAACCAGACGGGGTGTCGCATGGCGAACCTTCACCAGTCCGTGTTCGTCGTAGGTGCGGTTGAGTTTCCCAATGATGTAGTTGATGGGGGCGTTTGGGTCAGTCATGTATTGCTGATTGCGTATCCACTCAAAGGCCGCAATGGATTCTGGCGACAAAACGTCCCCAGCATCGAACCAAGTAATCCAATCGCCCGTGGTCTTACTCAGTGAAAAGTTCCGTGCAGCGGAGAAATCGTCCGCCCACTCGTAGTCATACACGGTTGCGCCGTACCGTTCGGCAAGCGCCTTGGTGCCGTCGGTTGAACCCGTGTCTACAATCACCATCTCGTCTACAAAAGACTTGACGCTATCCAACGTGCGACCTAGTTTGTGTTCCGCATTGCGCACAATCATGTGAAGCGAGAGTTTCACTGAGCGACAACCTACTTCTTTGACTTCAACTGCCGAACAATGTCTTTCAAGTTTTTGGCGTGAGCCTCTGGCGCTCGCTTGATTGCCTCGTAGAGGTAGTCAGTGGCCTTCTTGGTGTCATTGAGGCCCAAGAAGCAGTATCCAAGGCGTTCATAGGGGGCGTAGGTGTAATGAGGCAGGTGTGTGGGCTGGATACGGCGGATGTCAGGTTCCATTCCGGCTGCGGCTCGGTAGTACGGCACCGCACGGTTGAACTTCTCCTTGCCAAACTCCAAATCACCAAGGTACATGTACGCCTCTGGGCGAGTTGCGTCGTGGAGCATCGAGCGAAGCAGGTTCTCCCGTTCCTTTTCCTCGTTCTTCAACTGGTGAAATGCCCGTGCCGCCGTCAAGTACGCCTGACCAAAAGTGAAGTTGTCAAGTGGCAACTTGTACAGTTCGTCAATGCTCTCCGCAATGTCCTCGTAGCGACCAAGCACTTCCAAATCACCAAGACGCAGGAACGTACTGCGCTCAACGTCACGCCCCTCTGCTATGCACTTCTCGATAATGCGCAGATTGCGCTCTGAGGCGACTTCCATTCCACCTTCGGGGTCGTCAATCACAAGCAAATCATCCAAAATGGCGCTGGGGCTGTCCATCCACAGTTCCTCGTGAATCGCAAACCGCCATCGGGGGTTTCCCGACATCTTGAAAATACGAGGCTGGTTGATTGTGTATTTCACCTCATTCTTGTCGTCCTTCTTGCGGTTCAAGACGCTCCAAATCACGTTGACAGGCGAGTTCGGGTCGTTTACGGCTGGCTGCTTCTTTATCCACTCGAACCGCTTGATGGTTTCTGGTGAAAAAACGTCTCCAGCGTCAAGCCAGAGTGCCCAGTCCCCCGTTACCTGTTCCAAAGCAGCGTTTCGTGCGGCAGCGAAGTCATCAATCCACTCAAAGGTTGAGACTTTCGCCCCGTAACTCTCTGCCAGTGAAATCGTGCCGTCGGTGCTGCCCGTGTCCACGATGATGATTTCGTCCACGAAGGACTTGACGCTATCGAGGGTGCGAGCCAACTTGTGCTCGGCATCCTTGACAATCATGTGCAGTGACCATTTCATGAACACCACTCTAGTCAATGTCACACCCCTATGGTTGGCAAACTAAACCACGGTATGGTAAACTTGGTGCATGACAAATACCCCATACACACTGATTGACAAAGCAACACCCATACCAGACGGTGCTGAACTCGTCCTGCTCGCAGGCGACACGCACGGAAACCCAAACGAGTTGAAAGAACTATTCAAGGACGCTCGTGACCTTGGCGCTAAGACCATTATCCAATGTGGTGACTACGGCTTCGGCTGGTCAGTAGGCGAGGATGGTCTGTGCGACTTCTCCGTGCTGACCTCAGTCATGGCAGAAAAGACAGGCATCGAGTTTTATTGGCTCGACGGCAACCACGAGAACTTCGACATGCTCTACAAGTTGCCCATTGACCGCAAGACGGGCCTGCGCCCCATCGTCAACCACGTCACCCACTTGCCACGAGGCTCGTCCCTGAAGATTGGGAACACCACCTTCCGTGCCTTCGGCGGTGCCTACTCCGTGGACAAGGAGTACCGCACCAAGGGTCGTTCATGGTGGCCTCAGGAGACGTGCACGGAAGAGGACGTAGAGATTGCGCTCGCTGCTGGGCCTGCTGATGTGTTCCTCTCACACGACGCTCCACAGGGCGTTCAGAACACGGCTGGATTGCGTCGCAAGTTGGTCGAGTGGGGGCCAAGCGCCGCCGAGATTACGGTCACCAACCAAGAGAAGGTTCGACGTGCGCTCGACGCATCAGGCGCTCAGTTGGCGTTCCACGGACACCTTCACCACTCCTACGAGTGCTACTTGGACAATGGCGTTCGTGTCATTGGCCTTGACCGTGATGACAAGCCAGAGAACACCATGCTGCTGGCTTGCTAGGGTAAGGACGTGAGCGACATCTGGGAGAAGATTGCAACGTGCAAAAACTGCACCGACGAAGCGCCGTGTGCTGAACACGAAGCCGAGGCGATGGAGTTGTACGAAGCGCAGGTCGTGACCCCAACATGGGAAGAACTCATGCGAGTGGTGTTCATGGTCGCCCAGATGTCGCCCGACCCCTCAACGCAGAATGCTGCCTTATTGGTTCACCCCGACAAGGCACGCACGCTCGTGCAGCCGAGCATTGCCGTCAACGAGTTTCCTCGCAACGTGAAGGTGACCGACGAACGATGGGTTCGACCCCACAAGTACGTCTACGTCGAGCACGCCGAGCGCAACAGCATCTTCGCCACCGCTAGGGCTGGCGTGTCAACGAACGGCATGACGATGGTGACCCTGTGGGCCTCATGCGCCGACTGCGCACGGGCGATTATCCAAAGCGGCATCACCACCGTCGTCCGCTATCACATGCCTATTGGCGATTCATGGGTCGAATCATGCGCCATTGGAGACACGATGCTGCACGAGGCTGGCGTGGAAATCATCACCATCGAAGCCTCGCTGGATGGCGTAAAGCCCATACGTCGCAACGAAATCATGTGGTCGCCGTCAAATACTTGATTGTGTTACACGGCCCTGCTACCATGGTTAGGTACCAATAAATCAACTGACTAGGAGCACATCATGGAAGCAGTAAAGGCAAAGCCAAACGAGAAGTTGGCCCTCGCACTCATCAACGATGAATACGATTGGGCTTCCAACGTTGACTGCATGAACCAGCACCCACAGTACGGTGCCGAGTACGAGGCCACTGGCAACCACTTCTTCTCCTTCGGCTACGCAAGGTACTCGGCGTGGCAGTGCGAGGCCGAGGCCGTTTTCGAGATGGAAATGAAGCCCATCGCCGTGGACGCTGATGGCGTTGCCACGCAGTACTTGGTTCTCGGATGCGAGCAGGTCTACTAATGGCTACGAGCGGAGTATGGAGCGGTGGCGAAATCGTCACCACGTTGTTCGCCAACGAGGACGAACTTTGGACTGTCAAGACCATTGACGGCGGATACATCATCACCCAAGTGAAGGAGACGGAATGAACAACTACAACGCAATCGTGTGGATTGACACGGAGACGACGGGGCTGGACTACAAGAAGGAAGCCCTGCTCGAAATCGCCGTCGTCATCACCGACAGTGACCTCACGGAGATTGCTCGCTACGAGAGCATCATCAAGACCCCCAAGCGCAAGTTGCGTCGCATGGGCGAGTACGTCCTGAACATGCACACCAAGACTGGGCTGCTTGCCGAGTTGCCTTCAGCAACCAAGACGCAGAAGCAGGTCGAGGAAGAAATCCTGACGTTCCTTGACCGCTGGGGTTTGATGCAGAAGTTGATGCTCGGCGGCAACAGCGTTCACTTTGACCGTCGCATGCTCGAAACACGCATGCCCAAGTTGATGTCACGGTTCACGCACCAGAACCTCGACGTGTCGTCCATCGGCATCGTGGTGAAGCGTTGGGCACCGCACGTCTACGAGTTCATCAAGGCAGCGCCGAACATCACCAACGAGAATGCTCGACCCCACCGTGCCCTATCTGACATCTTGGACTGCATCGAATCCCTGCGCCAGTACCGCATGATGACGTTCACCACCGAATCCGAGGACTACCTCAACGCCTCTAGGGGGGCGTAGTGCCGTTTATCGTCGTATTCCTCGTGCTACTCTTGTTCCGTAAAAACCATCGGAAAAGGAGATGAAATGATAGAAATCATCAAAAAAACGTATAGCAACTGGAAGTGGATGCGTGACATCCGCAAGCACGAAGCCATCCGTGCTGAATGGGAGCGCATGTACACCGAGTTAGAGCGCAAGCGCCCCACCGTGCGCCCGTGGGTGTAGTAGCATTTAGTTCACCTACGAAAGGACTGCGCATGGGCAAGAAACTGGACGAGGCGTATTACCGCCTTGTAAACGAGACTGACCACTACCTGCGCTTGGCGCAGACCCGTGGCACGGAGTACGACAACGGCCTCGCAGAGGGCTTTGCTGAAGCCCTGCGCCTCGTATCAAACGTCCGCAACGGATTATTCGAGCCTGTTCCACACGACGACATCGAAGTAGTTGGCGGCCCTGCACGCCTGTTCATTGGTACTCGTGGGCGACGTGCCCGTGGTCGTCGTGGTATCCGAAAGTAACGACGTACTAGCGGAGTTCACCACTGACGAGTTGAAGTACGGCATTGACCAGTACTGCCAACTCAAACTGGGAATGAAGATGATGGACTTCGTTCATCGTGTCCGTGCAGGCGAGAAGTTCGACGGAGCAACTGAAGAGATAGCCGACCTCGTTCGGGTCGTGGATAGGAGACTGGCAGATGAGCAGTAAAAGCGAGAAAGCGAACTACAAGGCGCACAAGAAGGCTCGGTGGGCACGCAAGACGCTGGCTGAGAAGTTAGCCACAATCTGGCTCTACGGGTTTTTTTCAGCACTGTTGGCGGGCATAGGCATTTTCTTGCTGGTAATGATGGCTATTGCCGAGTGGCAAATGCCGTGGTTCGCAGACCTGAAGTTCAACGGTGCCATGGTGGTGGTTGCCATCACATGGTGGGCGATGTCGGTGGGATAGACTAAACCGCATGACACCACACCGTGTTCTAGTCGAATACACGATGCAAAACGATGTGAGCATCCTCGGACTTGACGAGGACGGGTTCATCATTTCCAAAACCCTTGTCGGGAGCACAAACGACGGCAAGAGCGTTGCTGAAGAACTGGTGGGCGACGCTGGTTGGCTATGCCGCCACGGGGCGGAGAGTTGGTTCGAGGGCAACGGCTGCTTCCTCTTGGACGTGTTTCCAAAACCCGTCGTCGTCACGGTTGTGGGCAGTGAAATCCCGTACACAAACGAGGAACTCGTATCACAGGTGAGACAGAACGGCGTGCCCGAAGCCGCTGGCATCGTCAACAAAGTACCTGCCGACGGCAAGTACTACGTCACGATTTCACTGGAGAGGCCACGGGGCTGGGAATGGCAATAAACCCATTCATGACAAACCCCACGCCGTGGACGTGGGAAATGGATGAGGAAGAGGATGCGTGCTTCATCCTCGATGCCAACGGCAACGACGTGGCAATCCTCGCCAGTGGCAACGACAAAGAGACTGCTGAAATCATTGTCAAGGCCGTGAACGGTTGCGACCAATGATGTTCCGCAAGAAGAAGCCAAAGCCCACGGTGGACTTCACTGACCTTCTCTCGGCGGACGTGGAGCACATGATTGTCTTGCAACACGCCCTGCTTGCGTCCCTCAAAATCATCACCTTCCAAAAGGAAGCGTGGGCCGACTTGAAGGAACTACTCGAAGAGCGTGGCGTGAGCGTCATGGCAAACGACGAAGCGCAACAGCACTACAAAGACTTGCATGCACCACTGCGAGCGTCTATGGTTGTCCTCGCTGAACTAACCGATTTCCCTAAAGATGAAATAGAACAGATTGGAAACGACGAACTATGAGTGGTGAAATGCCCGAAGTGCCATTGACCGAAGAAGAGGCAGTGGCAAGCGCCACCGAGGTCGGCATTGATGCCATCCGCTTGATTCACCGAATCGAACGAGAGATGCTCAGCAGGGCTATTCAGGCTCTCGTTGCCGCCACGGGTAAGAACGCCCTCGAAGTAGTCACCATCCTCTCAGAGGGTCTTGACGAGGGTTACGCCGAGGCCATGAAAACGGCGTATGCCGCTGCTGGAATAGTGACGGCAAACGAGGCTGGCGCTCCGCAGTTGGGCGACAAGAAAATCTCTACGCCGAAGTTGATTCTGCCTTAGCCGCCCGCCTCGTCGCACGACGCTTCTGCTGATACTCACGCATGGCAGTCACGCAGGCAAGGCAACGACAGTCGTGGGCGAAGTACGCAGACAGGCCGTGCTTCACCTCACGTCGGGTACGGCGCTCGCAGGTTGGGTTGCCACAGCCACAGGAATCGGGCTTGGGCTTGCGTACCTTCTCGTATCGCTTGCGACCAACCGCAGCGTTAGCCTCACGGCATGCTGAACAACGACAGCCGTGATTGACGTACATCGAGTACGACCCGTGGGCGCAGCGTGCGACACTTTTCTTGCATGTGGGAACACCACAGGTGCACGCCATTACTGGTCAGCCCACTCAGGCGGAACGCCAAAGTCGGATTCGTTATTTGGAATCACCGCCACTTCGGGCAGGTCGCAGAAGTCCATGACGTGCGCCACCCCAGCACCGACGGTCTGGGCCACGGCGTGGGTGAATCGCTCCACGAAGAACGGCTCGCCGTACTCCAAGATGATTGCCTGCTGGCAGACGTACTCGATGTAGGTGTCGGGCCAGTCAGGGGATTCTGGGGTGATGTCAACGGCTTCCATGATGGTGTGACGGATGGCGTGGTCGAGGTCGGCAAGCGTGCCGAACTCCTTGCCTGCCCTAGACGCTGCTGATGCCAACGCAGTCAAGCCATAAGCGCATGAGAAACCCATGGCTCGTGCTCGTTGCTCGTCGGTGAGGTTCATCTCTTCCATTACTTCACCACCTCTCCCGAACCAGCGAGACTCTTTACGTCAACATCTGGCAAGGCGAGGTCGGCAAAGTAGAGAGCGTCCTCTTCGTTGTCCGCCATCACCTGTACCTCAACTGTGTATCGAACGGTCATCCATGCGGTGCCGTCCGTGTCGTAGCCCACCGTCATCGAATCACCTCGAAGTGATGGGGCACGACCTTCGGAGCCTTGGACTTGGCAGCAAACGCCGAGGGGCGTGCGTACTCACTGGCGAACACCGTCGGCTTCTTCGCCACGGGCTTCTTGCCCTGCTTCTTCAGGTACGCCTCGATGCTGAACAGCGTCGCATCTGTGTCAAGGTCATCGAACTCAACCTCGTCCTCGAATGCCTCAATCGGTTCACCATCAATCGTGGCAAACGGAGCAATCTCGTCGTCGAAGAGGAAGTACGGCAACTCGCCCATCGTGCAGCCGAGGAAGGCGCACCACTCATCGTCGCTCATGCCTCGGATGAAGTCCTCGCTCATCTCGTACACACTCGCTAGGTACCCGACATCTTGCGTGTCGAGCATGTCTGCCAACTCTCGGTTGTTCTTTCGGTTGCTCATTATCGCCACCATTCCTTTCGCTCAGTTGAACACCAGTCGTTATTCGGTACTTCTTCGCCGTGCTCGTGCGACCATGCGCAGACTACGACAGGGTGCTCCGTGCCGTCAGGCATCGTAGCGATTGCATCAGCAACGGTGTAGCCAGCATTCATCTCCATGTTGAACATCGAGATGATGTTGTCGTTGATTGAAACCTCGAACAGTTCACCAACGGCTTGGTCTGTCGCTACGTTCGGAGTGAACACGAGGTACGGGTACCCCCTGTGCGCATTCGAGTAGTACAGTCGTGCTCCACGGATTACGCCCGTCCCAAGTTTGGTGATGATTTCGTCACGCACCCAACTGTGTAGAGGCTCATCCGTTCGGAGTGTTCCGTAGGCGAACAATGTCATGGTCTTTACTTCGGTGTCAGTTGTCATGCAAACGAGTATAGCATACGTCACTCAACCGTGCTACAGTTGTAGGTATGAAATCTCCAACTGACCTCGTAGAGGTGCAATGGGTAGGGCGCAACGGCCTTGTCTGCGAATCAAAGCAGTGCCAACGTCGTGACTGGTTCATCGAAGCATCGAGCATGCGTCGTGCCTACCACGCCATCGTCGGCGGCAGCGCAAAGATGAAGGAACTGCCCAAGAAAAAGAAGGCGGTTCAGCACCACTACGAAATAGTTAGATAAATACTTGACAGACGTAACACCCGTCCTGTACCATGGATGTATAAAGCAACACCAACTGACGAGGAGCACCAAATGACCAAGAAGCAACTGAAGAAGGAACTGGAAGCAGTCAAGGCGGAACTCGCCAAGGCTGAGCGCAAGGTTCAGAGCACCGTGGCAATGCGTGAGTACAGCAACGCTCGCTACCGCCGTATCATCGAGCGTCTGTCGGGCAAGAAGTATGTGTTCGGCTACGACCCCACTGACCGCTCCATGATTGAGGGCGACGAGCGCACCTACGGCTGGTTCATCCCTGCCGAGCCTGTCTCCTACGGCGTGAAGGTTGGTGCGTAGTGGGCATCGCCACCGAGCAGGAGCAGGTCGAGATTTGCAAATGCGGCTGCCCAGCAGCCGACCACTTGTGGGACATCAACCCATGGCCCGAAAGTGAGCCAGAGTGGGAAGTGCTCGCATGCCACGAGTGTGGTGAGACACCAACCAGCAAGCCGTGGAATCCCACCTACGTTTGCGTTCAGTTCGAGTACAGCCACACCGAGACAGAAGGGGAATCAGAATGAACACTATTTTCATCACCGTCACCAAAGAGTTCGACGCTAACGAGGTGTGGACTGCCATCACTGGTTCAGGATGGGAGCAGGCACCATGGTGGCGCAGGGCGAAGTACAACAAGGCAGCCATCGCAGACTGGACGGAGCAGGGCGACCCCAGCACCTTCACCATCGAGGTCGAGATTGACGACCCAGAGGACGAAGGAAGGGTCATCGCCAAGACGGTCACCTTCGCAGACATCATCGAAGCGTGCCAGAAGGTCTGGGCAGGCAAGTGGTACCACTGCGGTAGCCGAGTGGACGACCACGTTAGTCGCTACGACAGTTGCGCAGGCGACATCATCATGCAGATGGTGATGCTGGGCAACGTTGTCTACGGATGACTTGCGCCTGTCACACCCATCATGTATCATTGAAGTATCTACTTGACCACTGACTAGGAGAACCACCATGATAAGCATCACGATTACATCAACCGATGCCTTCAACACCAGCGAGATGGGCATGGACGGCAGCATCGTGCGCCGACCCGTCGCCCTGAGCGCCGTCGCCCTTGCCTCGTACATCGAGTACGGCGAATCGGCGTGGACGGAGTACAACTACCGTGCCCTGCGCAACCTTGCTGACAAGAACGGCTGGATGCTGAACATCTACAGCGACGAGGAAGATTTCGACGTGGACTGGACACGATTCCGCAACGGCCTCAACGCTGCCATCGCCGTCATCGCTGGGGCCATCAGCGCCATTGACCTTGGCAACTTCTAGGCGTGAGGAAATCAACACGATACCGACAGCCGATTGACTTGCGTTTGTCACACATAGCGGATAGCGTGAGTGGCACATGGACGAGGTAGTCATCAGCACATACATCTACTGCGCCAACACGGACGGCTCCAAGCACCGTGGCAAGCGGAACACCTACCTCGTAGAGCACATGGGGGGCGGCAAAGTCGTCGCCCGAATAAGCCCCATGCCAATGGTGAACGATTCCGTCGCAATCCACGAGGCTGCCATCAACGGGATGAAAAGCAACCTCGTCACCGAGGGCGAGTGGACACCAACGGCAGGGCACAGCCGTATCAAAGTACACCCTAGAAAGGTAACCCCCAAAAGTGCCACGCCCAAACAGCCAAAGCCGTGAAGTTTGGATTCGAGAGGCTGCGTGCCGAGGGGCAGATAACATCCTCTTCTTCCCTGAGGACGGGCGTTCATTTGGTTCTGAGGCGGAGAAACTTTGCGCCGACTGCCCAGTTTTGGAACCTTGTCAAGAGTGGGCGGTTTACCACGAAGCCTTCGGATACCAAGGCGGCCTGACCCCGAATCAGCGTGCCAAAGTCCGTGCACGCCTGAACATCTACCTGTGGGAGCCACAGATGAACGTTCAGATGGTGAAAGGCGTAGCCTCTTAGGATTTCCAAAACGGGCGGTACGATTTGGGTATGCGCCTACCCCACAATCCCTTCACGAGCCTCATTCTTGCCTTGGCACTGGCGGTGGCACCCATCACCACGGCAAGCCCTGCAAAGGCCGCCACAACACCGCTCTGCGCCTCGTGGGTGCACATGCTGGACGTGTCATCCAACAACCCCCACCCGATTGACTTCGCCTCAGTGGTGAAGGCCGGTTACGCAGGCGTGTACGTCAAGGCCACGGAAGGAACGTGGTACACGAACCCTTACTTTGGAACCGACACGACCCTCGCAGTGAAATCCGGTCTGCCGTGGGGCGCATACGACTATGCACGCCCCACCGACAACCCTGTTGCGGACGCAAAGTACTTCGTCGCAGCAGGCGGAGCCAAGGGAGTTCTACCACCTGCGCTCGACATGGAGACGCAGACGAGTTCCGTCGCCCACGACGTGGCGTGGATGAACAAGTGGCTTACTGAGGTGAAAACCCTCACGGGTGTCACGCCCATCGTGTACACGGGTTCGTACTACTGGTGGAGCGGTGCGATTTCACTGAACAAGTACGCACTCTGGCTCGCTGCCTACCCCCACTCGTACCAGCCCACGCAGTCAGCGTGCGGCCTGCCAGCCCCCAAAATCCCTGCGGCATGGGCCAAGAAGGGCTGGACTATCTGGCAGTTCACCAGCCGTGGCCTCGTCAGTGGCATCGGTGGCTACGTTGACTTGGAAGCCGCCGACCCCAAGTGGTTCACCAACCTCACGGGCGCAGGAGTGACCCCCTCGACCCCAAAGCACCCTGTGCCAGCACCTTTGTACGCTCCTGGGTCGCATGGGGTGACGGTCTACTACGTCCAACACGTCCTTTTTTCACTGCGCTTGCTTCCAAAGTCGGGCGTGACGGGCCACTACGACCTTCGCACCAAGGCCGCTGTCGAGAAGTACCAAACCCTCATGGGGATTTCAGTGGATGGCCTGTGGGGTGCGGACACGTCGAATGGAAATGCTTGGTACCTCGCCTACCACCGCCCCGTTGAGACGAACGCCAACTACCCATTGATGGAAATCGGCACCGCCTACCACGAAAAGGTGAAGTTTGTACAGACAGAACTGAACAAGGCTGGCGCACATCTGGCGATTGATGGCGTTTTCAGTGTGTTGACCGAGGCGGCTCTCATCAAGTTCCAAAAGTTGCAGCACATCACCTCGTTCTGGTACGGCAAGGTTGACATCCTGACGTGGCAGCGCCTCTGGGCCGTGCACAACGCCATTCCAAAGCATCACCACAAGGCAGCCAAGAAGAAAGCGAAGAAGTAATGCTTGCAATCACCGTCTCACTGGGAACCGTCGCAACGTGGCAGGCCATTCTTGTCGTGTTGTCAATAGTTTCGACCAGCCTCAACATCTGGCGCATGACCAAGGGTGCCAAGCAGAACGACGAAACCGTGCTGAAGGTCAAAGAGGAAATCAAGGATGACATCAAGTCCCTGAGCGCCGACGTTGCCCAAGTTCGTGCCGACGTTGAGACGACCACCGAGCGATTGGAAAAGCGCCTCGACCTTCACCTAGACCGAGCCGTTGACACCGAGGTAAAGGCGGTACGCACCCATCGCAAGAAGGCGGCAGCCGATGAGTGATGGTGAAGTCGTAGCCGCCCACGTTCAGAAGGTCAGCCACCAGTACACCGTCCGCTACCCCGACCACACCCCACGAGAGGCCGACCCCAACTACGTTGACTTCAATCACCTGCACCGTGAGTGGAAGAAAGACCCCGACAAGTGGCAGTGCGCCATCGGCAAGCACCGTGGCGACTTCTCTGAGTGCTCGCTCGACAAGCCCCTCGAACTTCACCACGCCCACATCGAGTTCGCTCTCATGAACGACGTGAACCTCGAATGGCTCGAACACGACTACCCAGGCATCTCCAATCCTGAGCAGTTGGGGGCGTGGGTCGAATCAGCCGACAACCTCGTCGTCTTGTGTGAGTTCCATCATCGTGGTCACGCAGGCGTGCACGTCGCATCAGCATCGGACTACGAGGGTGTGAAGTACATCAAGGGATTCATCCAGTGACCCTCGTAGTCATCACCTTCGTGTGCTTCGTGTTCGCCAACATCTGCTCTACGATTATGGTGCAGGCCGAAAGCCGCAACCGCTCCATCATCGCTGGCACGTTCGAGGCTGGCTACGCCCTGTTTTGGATTTACGCCGCCAAGTACTCGCTCTCAACATCACCTAAGGAAATCGTTGCGCTCGTCATCGGCAACTTTCTTGGCGCATGGATTGGAACCAAGTGGGGAGAGAAGTGGGTCAAAGACCACGGCGACATCGCCACCCTCTCACGCATCGAAGAGGTCGAGGCGGAGTTGCTGCTCGCTGAGCGGTCACTCGCAGAACTTCACCATGAGGCCGAAGTGCATCACGACCCTGACGGTCACGACCACTAAGTCTTTACTACTTTACTCAAATGCAGTTTTTGCACTTGAGTAAAGTTTTCTTTACATCACCTCGTCTAACGTACCTTGTACTAGGTATGTAGATGAACGGTGCGAACAGCCATAGTGGTCATGGAAGGAACTAATCCAACTTCCTACGGCAGGTACAGGGAATGGTTGCGGACAGAAAAATAAAAATAGTGCTTGACAATGTGACACCCGTCTGGCAAACTGGTTGTATGAGCAAAAAGCAAACCATCACCACACCAGCAGGGGTACGCCGTGAGCGTCACTTTGCCAACGGTGGCACACTCCACGAGTGGCGTGGTGGCTTGGCTGTACGCATTCCGAACAAGAAGCGTGAAGCCAATCGCAAGGCTTGCCGTAAGTTCACCGTGGAGTGATGTCACACCCCTGTGAGACACTTGATTATCAACTGATTAGGAGACACACGATGTACGCAGACAGTTTCTATCCATACGACGACACCTCGGATTGCGACACCGAGTACACCGTTTACAACTGCCCCTCGTGCGAGGACGAACACGACGACCAAGAGGGACGTGCCGTGTACACCGAAACCAGCGGAGCCTACTGGTCTAAGAAGGAAGGCACCTTCTACTTCACCTGCCCAGAGACGGGCGAGAAGGTTGATGTCGAGTACCACACCGAGGACTGCGACCCACCAGACGTTGACTGATTGACTTGACTTGTGTCACACCTATGTGGCACAATAGATGTATCGCATTACCAACTGATTTACCTACCAACTGACAAGGAGCATCAAATGATTATCAACCCCACCAGCGTCGCAACCGACGCTTATGGTCGCATCACTGGCGTGACGTTCGTCACGTCCAAGGGCACCCTTCACCTCGTGGGTCGCAACCCCAACCTTCGCTGGGGCAACATCTACGACATGAACGACTACAAGGCTCGTCCTCGTATGTTCGTCTCGTCCACCGAGGTCACGGACGACATGACCGAGGTTCAGCAGAACAAGGTATTCCGCAAGGGTGCCATGGAACTCATCAACGCTCTCGGCTTGCCGATGCGTGGCTTCGAGATGAACTTCAGCAAGACGGGTGCGAGCCGTGACGGTTCCTACGCTCCTGCCTTCGTCCTGAAGGTGGACGGCTACAACAAGAACCGTCTCAACTCCATCACCATCTCGTTCGAGTTGCCCGATGGTCGCCCTGTCGCCTTTGACCGCTACGACTTCTACGTTGACCTCGGCTATCAGGCTGAGATTGAGGTGGCAGCGTAATGAGTTACTACGACGACGACTACGCCCAGATAATGAGTTACTACGACGACGACTACGCCCAGATGGTGAACGACGCTAGGGCGGACGCTGCGCAGGAGCAGTGGGACAACGACTACGCCGAAATCAAGTGGCAGTGCCTCGAAGAGTGGTGGTCAGAAGCACTTGCCAAGTTTGCCGAGGAACAGCCCGTACCGTTCGGCATGGAACACATCAACGAACCCCTCATCTTGGAATGTGTACTCGACCCCGAAACGAAGGGGAGCAAGGGCGTGTGGAACCCCACCTACGAGGCCGCCAAGAACTACGAGCCGTTCACTGAGTGGTTCTTCGAGAAGTACGCCGACGACATTGAAGAGGCGCTCCGAGAGGACTACTACAACGCTGCTGACTAGGCGCAAAAAGAAAAAGTACAGATTGACTTGACAGATGTCACAGCCAGCCTGTACCATAGTTGAGTAGCAAAAAACATCCAACTGATTAGGAGAACCAAATGACCACCATCCAGACCCCAGCAACCGAGAAGCAGGTTGCGTTTGCCAAGGCACTGCTCGAACAGCGTGTCGTCCCCCAGAGCCTGCTCGCACAGGCCGAGGCTGCCCTTCTCTCGAAGGCCACCGCCTCGCAGTTCATCGGCCTGCTGACCGAACTGCCTCGCAAGGTCGGCTCAGGTCGCCCAGCGGCTACGACCACCGCCGTCGCTGCACCTGCTCCCATGCGTGAGTTGGCTGAAGGGTTCTACACCGTCGCCCACAACGGCGGTCACACCACGTTCCGCATCTCGAAGGCATCGTGGGCCAACGGCAAGTTGACCCTCGGCGTTCTCGTCGGCTCGAACAACGAGCGTTCGTACAAGGACATCGCCTTCATCACCCCCGAAGGTTTCAAGGTGTTCCGCTCGCACGCTGGCAAGCACGCCATCATCGCTGCTGCCCAGTTCTTGCTCACCGGCAACGTGGACGCTGCTCGTGCCGAGTTTATGAATCAGGCCGAAGCGAACGCCATGGCGAGCAACACCTGCCTCTGCTGCCTGCGCACTCTCACGGTGCCTGTGTCGGTGGCTCGTGGGCTTGGCCCGACGTGCGCCAAGCGTTACGGCTATGGTCTGTAGTCCATGCTGACACCCTTCGAGATTCAAGAAGCCATCGAGACAGAACTAGAGCGCATGGACGGCCTCATCACCTCACTTGGTGAGGCCGTCCGTGAACAGGCTCAGGCTGAGACGGACTTCAAGGTTGGGTTCGCCCAAGAGCGACTGCGTGTCCGTGCTGAAGCATTCGAGAACGGAACGAAGGTCACGATTGACCACGCCGACGACGCTGCAACCGTAGCGACGGCTGACGCTCGCTACAGGAGCCACTTAGCCACGAACAATGTGATGACCCTGCGAGAGGCTATCCGTGTCTCACAGGCGCACATAGACGGCTTACGAACGCTTGCAGCGAGCCACCGCACCTTGGTCGTATGACCGATAGGCGCACGCTCGAACTCTTGGGACGTGCGTGCCCCCGATGTTCCATTCACCACAACGACCCACACCTCATTGAGGCTTGCTGGGAGATAGGAGAGCAGTGCTGGGAGAAGTGCCCAGTATGCAAGAATCATCCATACCTGTAGTCCGTTTCATTGACCCGACTTCACCCCAAAGGTGCGTGTATGGTTGAGACAAATGGAAGCACAGCCAATCACCGCAGACGAGATGCGCCTAGTGGCGCTAGAGGAAGGGATGCGTTCCTGCCTCTCGCTCGACAAGTTGCGGCTCCAAATGCTGAACCAAGCGGTTGATTGGATTTGCGAACTCACGGACTTACCTCTAATGGAAGTGCGCCGAGAAATCGCATCGAGTAAGGGTGGACAGGTAGCACGCAACCTTGCTACAATCAATGCAGTGAAGTCGCTCGTATCGGACGACGCTCACACCAAGTAGTACCGCAGTACCAAACCAACCGTCAGAACATCCAACTGACATAACTGAACAGAAAGAGGTACAGCCATGGCTGACACCAGCATCACTATCATCGGAAACATCACCAAAGACCCAGAGGTTCGTTTTGCGAACTCCGGCGTTGCAATGATTTCGTTTTCCGTCGCCGTAAACAAGTCCAAGAAGAACCGTGAGACGAACGAGTGGGAGAACGAAGCCCACTTCTTCGACTGTGTTGCCATCGGTGACATCGCCCAGAACTTCGCTGATTCCTTCACGAAGGGCAACCGTGTCATCGTCGTAGGCGAACTTCAGCAGCGCAAGTATCAGGCTCAGGACGGCACCGAAAAGACCAAGGTTGAGTTGTTTGCCAACGAAATCGGCGCATCTGTCCGCTGGGCCACGACGACCATCGCTCGCACGGAGCGTGCTGAAGGCGGCTCTAAGCCCTTCATTGGCAACCAGCACACGAATGGTACCCCTGCCCCACGTCAGGCCCCACGTCAAGCGCAGCCACAGTTTGACGAAGAGCCGTTCTAGGCAACTTCAGCACCGACCCTCGTGGCGGTGACTAACCAAGAGAGCCGTCGCCTTCGGGTGGCGGCTTTTTTGCGTCCTTACCTGTAAGCGAGTTTTGGAACTACATCAATGTAAGTAAATGTACTAATCTGGGGTTCGTGCCAGAGAAAAACGAACCAGACGACTTTGACAAGGACATCACGGCTAACGCCGTGAACTTGACGGAGAGCGACTTTTTGCTGATGTCGTTGGCTGAGTTGCACGAAATCTTCGAGGGCATGCGTGAAGTCGGGTTCAGCGAAAACCAAGCGTTGAAGTACTTGGCGTACCTGTCGTCCATACACAACTACGAGCACGACTAATGGACGCAGACGACGAGTTTGGCGAACTCCCCAGCGAAGCCATCCTCATTGAGTTTGACCTTGCCAAGGCGATTCACCGCCCGTGGTGGTTCAAGATGGCGCAGTGTCGCACAGAGGACGCTTCCAATCTAGACCTTTTTTACCCAGAGACGGGCACCCACGGCGGCAATCACCTCGCCCCTGCCCGTAAAATCTGCACAGAGTGCGCCGTTCGCTATGAATGCTTGGAGTACGGGCTTGATGAGCCTTGGGGCGTGTGGGGCGGACACTCGCCCAGCCAGCGCCGCAAACTCAGTTCTCTAGTGAAAAAGGGTAGTAGCCTTATAGAAGCAAGTGAAGCGATAGACGCACGGAGCAGAGATGGCAGATAACGAAAACCAACTGCCTCAACTGGATAACTTCAGCGAACTCGGTGCCACAGGTTTGTGGCGCACGGGTGGATTCGTCATTGACGACATCCTTCCCCAACTTCGAGGCCGCCAATCTCTCACAGCCTACCGTGACATGGCTGAAAACGACCCCGTTATCGGGGCCATCATCTTCGCCATCGAGCGTGTCATTCTTCAGGTGGACTGGCGTGTAGACCCCCACACCGACCCCACTGGTGAAACGCCGAACAACAACGACCAGTTGGCAGCCGACTTCGTGCAGGAGTGCATGGACGACATGAGCCACTCGTGGCATGAACTCATGATTGCCATCACCTCATTCCTCGTGTACGGGTGGTCATACTTCGAGATTGTCTACAAGCAGCGCAAGGGGCCTGACCAGAAAGACCCCTCAAAGCGCTCCAAGTTCAGCGACAACAAGATTGGCTGGCGCAAGATTGTCATGCGTGCGCAGGACAGTTTGTGGCAGTGGCAGTTCGACGAGAGTGGTGGAATCAAGGCCATGGTGCAACGTGACCCCACAACGGGTCGCTTGAACGTCATTCCAATCGAGAAGTCGCTCCTGTTCCGCACCACGTCGGCTCGTGGCAACCCCGAAGGTCGCTCCGTCCTGCGTTCAGCATTCAAGGCGTGGTACTACAAGCGTCGTATCGAAGAGTTTGAGGCCGTCGGCGTTGAGCGTGACCTCGCTGGCCTTCCTGTCGGCTACGTCCCTGCCGAATGGCTCGCCGCAGACGCTACGCCTGCTGAAAAGTCGTCGTTGTATGCCATGGAGCGCATCGTCCGAGGCGTAAAGCGCAACGAAACCGAAGGCATCGTCCTTCCGATGATGTTTGACGAGAACGGCAAGCAGTTGATTGACTTCAAGTTGCTGAACTCAGGCGGCTCTCGCCAGTTCAACACTGACCAAATCATCTCTCGCTACAACCAGCAGATTGCGATGACCTGCTTGGCAGACTTCATCATGCTGGGACACGAGGCCGTCGGCTCGTTCGCCCTTGGCGCTTCCAAAGTAGACCTCTTCATGGCAGCAGTGGAATCTTGGATTCGCCTCATTGCCGAAGTGTTCAACAGCCACGCCATTCCACGCTTGATGTCGCTGAACGGGTTTGACACCGCTCACTGCCCGACCCTCACTTACGGACAGGTAACCCAAGTTGACTTGGTGGAACTGGGCGCATTCCTGACGAACCTGACCCAGAGCCAGTTGCTTACGCCAGACAACAACCTCGAAGATTACTTGCGTGAACTTGCTGGAATGCCAGCGTTCCGCCCAGAGGAAAACGGTTTGGCTGCCAACGTTCGCTACGGCGGCAACCAGATTCAGCCCGACCCAGAGATGGCAGACCCCAAGAAGGCGTTTATCGGCGCTCGTGGTTCAGCATCCACCGTCGGCACCGCACAGGGCAACACCGAACCCACGGGCGTACAGAACCCACAAGGCGGCCCCAACGACCAATCGGGCGGCTCAGGTATTCAGGCCGACATTTCAAGTCAAGGCTACCCAGGCCAGTCTGGTGAAATCCCACCGTCGGCGGCAGGCACAACCGCAAACACAACTGGTCAGAACGGCCCCCTAACAAACAACCAAGGGCCGACCTCGTGACCATCCGCATTCGCAAGGTGAAAGCCTCGAAGCAAAAAGGGCAAGCGGTAATGCGCACCCGTTCCACAATCGCCACCCCCAAGCCTGCGACCCGACCAAAGGGTAAATAACCGTAGTTTCTAAAAGGGTGGGGTAGCATTTAGGGCAAGGCACGAAGGAGCACCCCGTGGAACAAGTAAACATTCTTGATGTGGTCGCCAACGTCTCGTTGAGTGAAATCATTGCGAACAAGTCCGTTGCATTTGAGGTGCGACAGGGCGCAGCCGACCTTGCTCAGGACGGGTACACCTCTGCCGACCTTATGTCGGTCAACAAGTCTGGTGAAGAGGGCGTTTCCATCGTTCTCGTTCCAAACGCCAAAGAGAATAATCCCTTGTGGGAGCGTCTTTCCAAGCGAGTGTTTGGTGAAAAGGCCATTGATGCCGAAGCCGAGCAGCGCCTTATTTCTCGCAACATTGCCAAGGGCCTTGCCGACGTAGAGCACCCCTTCACCAAAAGCCAGAACTCATTTGATGGGGTAAACCCATGTGTGGTCTGCGGTTCTGTGGTGGAACAAGACGTGTGTAGCCCCATTGACAAGGCCATCAACTTCCCCCTTTCTTTCATGGCACCCACCCCCGTGTTCGCTCAGCCTGCTCCTGTTGAGACTGCCACCGACAACTCCGTTCAGGTAGAACAACTTGACCCCAACACGGTTGCCGCCATTCTTCAAGCGGTTCAGGGCGAACAAAACGACGATTCCACCAGCGACAGTTCAGACGACACTGAGGAAAGTTCGAGTTCCTCTTCGTCATCCTCGTCATCCAGCAGCAGTTCGTCATCGTCAAGCAGTTCTTCCTCATCAAGCACGTCGTCGAGTTCTTCTTCGTCTAGTGAAATCCACGGTGAGGATTGGAAGGACGGCCTCGACCCATGGCAGGTTGAACTTGCTGAAGCCTTAGACGACATGGTTGAGGAACTAGGTCGCATCCCCACAACGGACGCTGCCTACACCGACTTCTCGCCGTACCTTGCTCAGGGCATGACGTGCGGAAACTGCATCGCCTCTGGTGAAAACGGCTGCGACTGGGTTGCCATCTCGTGCGTGTCCAACGGTTGGTGCAAGTTCAACGTCGTTCCTGCGCTCGATGCCCACTCCACCGCCGTCGGCATTCTGTACAAGAAGGGCCGCACCAGCGTGGAGAAGATGGACGGCCCCAGCGTTGAAGCCGTACACGTTGACGGTTCGGACAACGGTGGTGGAATCGGTGCCTTCTACGCAGGCAAGAAGAAACCCAAGGTTGTTCCTGAAAACATGACCGTCATCGAGGAAGAAGCGCCAGAAATGGTGAACCCCGAAGTCATGCAGGATGCCAACCTTCTTCAGAAGTCTGAAGAGTTTGGTGAAATGATTGGCGCAATCCGCAAGAACGACGAAAAGCGATTCACGCTTGCCCCTTGGTACGTTCCAAATCGCATGGACGCTCACAACGAGTGGACTGACCCCGAAGAAATCCAAAAGGCCCTCTGGGACTACGTTGAGAACGCAGACCGTGACATTCGACTTCAGCACAACGTAGACATCGTGGCTGGCAAGTGGGTCGAGGCTATGACGTGGCCCTACGAGGTGGAAATCCCCATGTTGAAGGCCGATAGCAACACCGTTGTCAAGACGACCTTCCCTGCTGGCACCTCATTCCTCGGCGTTATCTGGGAGCCATGGGCTTGGGAACTTGTCAAGAAGGGCAAGATTCGTGGGTTCAGCATCGGCGGTACGGGTTCTGGCGTAAACGTTGACCTGCCCACCGAGTACGACGACCCCAAGCCATTCCTAGGGAGCAACTAATGCCTTCACACATTTCCAATAACCTCTCGCAGGCTTACGCAGGCAATGGTTCGGTATCGGTATCAGCAACCCCCGTCGGCGGAACGCTTATCCGTCCAGCGAATGTCAACCGTTTGCAGGTATTCCTGACCAACACTGGCTCCAACACAGTCACGATTTCACTGAGTACCGTCGCTACGGCTGGCAGCGGCATCGTTTTGTCGGCTGGTCAGTCAACTACGTTCCAAACCTACACAGGTGCCATTTACGCCATCACCGCCTCTGGCTCAACCACCGTTGCTTACACAGAAATCTAAGGAGCACCATGACCGACATCAACGATGAAATCACCTCGTGGCTTGAAAAGGCAGTGGTTGCCAAGTATGAGACTGAAGGTCATGCGTTCAATGGAAACCAGTACACGAGCGCATCGGGAGCATCCCGTGGCGGTGCGGCGGTTGCAGGCGGAGGCCCGCCTCGCAACCAGAGCCACGAAGCGTGGGTAAAAGGTGGAATGAAGGGCAATAGCCCCCTGACCACTCGCATCCTCGGTCAGAAGGAAGTTCCCGTCGGCGCTCACATCCAAAGCCCAGCCGCCCTCGCCGCACTGAAAGCGGACGAACTTGCCCGTTCGGGCGAACACTACCGTGCTGCTGATGCTTACCGTGAGGCGCAGTCGCACACCTACGGCAAGACCACCTACATCGGTCAGGGCCGTGGCGGTAGGAACGTCGTTCTACCTGCCTCAACTGAATGGAAGATGGCGCAGAAGGCTGCGGACTTCCATGACGCTGCCGCTGCCGCTAATGAGGTGAACAAGGCTGCCGACTGCAAACTTTGCAAGGGTAAGGGAACCATTCGTGGTGGAAACGTTACTTGCCCCGACTGCAAGGGCAAGAAGTCTGTTGCCAAGGGCGATGTCATGGGCCACGAGTTTCATGGGAACCAGTACTCCCACGCCGCTCGTGCCTTGGCGACGGCCCAACTCGCCACCCGTATTCGCAATAGCGCCCCCGTTCAGGACAACTACAGGCTGATGGCAGACCGCCACGCTCAACTTGGCAACGAACTGAATGAGATGGTTCGTCAGGCTCAGGCTGGCGGACACCAAGACAGTCAGATGGTGAAGGATGGCATCCGTGGTGCTCAACTCGCCGCCGCAAGCCACTTCGCTGCTGCTAAGGCGTACCAAGACATTGCTGATGGCAAGACCCCCTACGCCGCAGCCGACAAGACGGCGCAACTTGACCAAGCCGAGGCGTTGTCACACGTTGCTGCTATGGCATCCAACAACCCCATGGGCTTGGGCGGACGGGCGAACGGAAACTAATGAACAATCCTTTCACCATCGAATCATTGCTTGAAGGTCAGGGAATCTACGCCGTCACGAAGTACGAGTTGGCTGGACACGCCTTCAACGGAAATCAGTACACGGGCGGAAACTCTGGCGCTCACTTCGACGGCTTCCGTGAGATGGACGCTAATCAGACCGTTGGTCAGATTGGTAGAATGAACATCTTGGGCATCTCTGGCGGACGTGTCAACACGCTCCGTGATTCGGGTGGTCGCACCGTCGGAGTGAACCTTCCCGTCAGCCGTGGCTACGGCGTAAACGTTCTTCTCCACCCCAACGACACCTACACCGTTCAGCGCACCTACACACGTTCTGGCACCACGACCATCAAGGGTCAAGAAGAGGGCATCCACGCTGAGGACATTGGCGATGCCGCATACCGTGCTGGCATGTACGTCAACGTACCGTTCGGTAACTAAGGGTTATCGTGTCAAACCTCGACAGTGAAATCCTGCAATGGGTGCAGTTTGCCAAGGCCGAGGAAGCATTGGAAAAGGACTTCTTCGGTCACCTTTTCCATGGGAACCAACACACGGACGCTGAGGGCGCAGGCTCATCAGCACCCTCAGACCGCTACCAAGTGTCGGGTCGCTTCGGCTCGCTTGCTCCACGGGCGCAGGAACTTGCTAAAAACCCAAGTGCACAGGGGCACCGTGAACTCTCTGCCCAGCACGCCGAACAAGCGAAGGCGCTACGGGAACTAGCCACCACTGCCAAACCGGAAAAGGCAAAACTTCTAGAAGAAGCAGCAACAGCACACGAAGGCGCTGCCGGAGTACACCTGACCACCGCAAAGAACCACGAAAACCGTATTACCGCTGGTGATTACGCCAACGGAGCCAGTGTCATTGCGGTCACGAGGTCGCAGTTGGCGGATGAAAGAACCGCACGGGCGCTCGCAGGGTAAAGCAGTTCCTAAACCATAGATTTCTAAATCTAGGGGTAGCATTTCACCAGAACGTTCCGCTTAGAAAGGCAACGCACATGACCGACAACACCAACGCCATTCAAGAATGGCTCCTTACTCTTGAAAAGGGCGGGCGAGGCTCTGGGCCGGAGATGGGTCACCCTTTCCGTGGAAACGGCAACACTGGCGGCATTCAGAACGCCATGGCGCACAATCCTCGTGGTGAAAAGAACTACGGACGCAACGACCACCTGAACGCAGCCAACTCCCACCTCGCTGCTGCCTTGGCTGCACACACCAACGGCAACCACAGCCTTGCTCGCTACCACTTCAACGAGGCCGCTTACCACGCTGGTAAGGCCGCCCAGACGAAGTTCAGCGACGGCAAGAACCGCAATGACCGCTCAATACACCAGCAGGCTAAGACCCTCGAATACGCCGCCCACCACGCTGGTGATGAGGCTGGACGTGCCGGTCACGCCCTGCGTGTTCTGTCGAAGTTGCGTGCCACCGGCGCATCACCTCGTGCAATCATGAAGGCCGCTGGCGATGCCGCCGAACTGCACGCCAGTGCCAGCCGTGCCGCTACCGCCGTATCTACCCTCAACAACGGACTTCAGGCCGCACGCATGTCGAACGCCCTCTCAGGTGTTTCTGGGGCCGCTAACAACCAAATCGCTACGCCAAACGTTGCGTAAGGTAGTTCACCATGGACATCACTAAGGATGCGACGCAAGACTTGACGGTGGCCCTCGCCACTTGTCTTGCCGACGCAACCGTGATGTACCACCGAACTCACGGATTTCACTGGAACGTAGTCGGCACCGACTTCCCCCAGTATCACGCCAAGTTCGAGGAAATCTACACGGACGTGTATGAATCCCTCGACCCAATGGCTGAGAACCTGCGCAAGTTGGGCATGTTCGCTCCGTTCCGCTTGACGGACTTGGCTCGCATGGCTTCTGTATCGGACGACGCAGTGAGTGGCTATCACCACGAGAAGTTGGTAGCCTCTCTTGCCGAAACAAACGCAGGTGTTCTCACAAGCCTGAATAAGGCATTTGCCTTAGCAACACAAGCAAATCAGCAGGGAATCGCAAACTTCCTCGCAGACCGCATTGACAATCACAACAAGTGGGCGTGGCAGTTGTCCGTCTCACTCCAAGGATAAGGATTCCACCATGTCAGACAACATCAACAACGAAATCGCCCAGTGGCTCACCAAGGCTGCTGCCGTCACCGAACCCTTCAAGGTTGACACCGTTGACCACGAGGCCGAGGCTTCCAATCACGACGACCTCGCTGCCATGCACGCCGACGTTGCTGATGCAATGACCAACGCCGCAGGCGCAACTGGCGACACCCGTGCCGCTTCCTTCTTCCTTGGCGCTGCTGATGCCCACAACCGTGCCTCGGAACTGCACTCGCTTGCTGCCGATGCCCACCGCAGTGGCCCGATGCACGCCGCCCATGACGCTTCGATTCACGCCAACGATTCCACCAAGACCGCCGAAGAGCGTTCGGAATCGGCTAAGCACATTGCCGAGGCTCAGGCCAACAGTGCCAAGATTATTGCTGATGCCCACGCTGGCAACAAGAACTACGTCGAGGCAAACAACCACGCCATGCACGTCGCCTCAATGCAGAAGGACGCTGGCTTCATGTTTGACGGCAGTGGTGATGACGACAGTTCGTCCTCTTCGTCGTCGAGCAGCAGTTCCTCATCGTCCTCGTCGAGTGATTCCACCCCATCGTCAAGCGATTCCAACTTGGACGACCTCGTGATTGCCGCTGAGAAGGCTGCTGATGCTGGTGACAACTACAAGATGCAGTCGGCTCAGGCTTACCAGAACGGCGACACCACCACCGCTATGCAGATGGCGCTGATGGCATGCGACGCTTACCAGACCGCCCACGCTTACCTGCGTCAGGCTGCTCTGGCTGCTGGAATGAACGGTGGCATCGCTAAGGCTGCCCCTGAAGAGATGATGAACGACTACACGTCGCACGATTACTCTGGCCCCGACTACAGCGACAGCGACCCCGACGCTGACTACCCAGCCGTCACGCCGCTGGACATGTCAACTGAGGACGACTTCGAGGGTGAGCCTGACACCACCCCTGAGGGCTACCTGTTGCCTAACCACCCTCTGTACGCCATCGCCTACCCCGACGGCGAAGAGTAACCGAGGTTTTCCAAATCTCGGTGTAGCATTTTCACCAGAAGCGAAAGGTAATCAACTTATGATTCAGGTTCCTAGCAACACACCAAAGACTGTCTCCTTTTCCCAGTCGGTGACCAACAACACCACCGAGATTGCCAAGTCGCAGATTGGCAAGATGGCTCTTGCCGAGACTGCCGCTCGTGGTGAAAAGGACAACGCTGACTTCCGCCTCGCTAAGGCGACGGAGACGCTTCGTGTTGCCGAACTTGCCTACCGTGAGAGCATCACCAAGTCGGTTTGGAACAAAGAACAACTGCGCACTGGATACAACAACGCCATTGCCGAGTACCGTGACGCTGACAAGGCTGCACAGGCCGCTTCTGAAGCACTGAACCTTGCTAAGAGCGCCCTTGCTGGCATCCGTGCCGCCTCTAACGGTGAAATCTTGAAGCGTGACTTCTCGGACGACAAGCGTCAGGAACTTGCCTCGAAGGGCAAGGCCATGCCTGACGGTTCGTACCCAATCGAAACCCGTGCTGACCTTGAAAACGCTGTTCAGTCTTACGGGCGTGCTTCTGACCCCAAGGCGGTCAAGGCGCACATCATTACTCAGGCTAAGGCTCTCGGCGCTACCGACGCTTTGCCCGATTCATGGCAGGCGGAACCTTCGCTTTCCACCGCAGTGCCCACCAACAAGTCAGTTCTCCGAAAGGACGCTTCCATGCCCACCGATTCCAATGGTTACACCTACGCAGCCGACCTCGGCGCTCCCATGGGTGCCAATCAGACCAACGCCGACTTTGATGCTCAGTACGACGTTATTCTCTGCCCCGACTGCCTCGGCTTCGACGCCAACGAGGGCTGCCCCACCTGTGATGGTCACGACATGATTGGCATTGAGAAGGCATACACGCCTAGCGCCTCTAACCGCTTCGGAACCGACGAGTTGCTGACCCGCCCGTTCCAAAAGTCCGTTGGCTATCAGGAGTACATCTTCTCGGTTGAGAAGTACGGTGTCAAGGGCCGCTCAGGTGCCCAGCCAGGCCACCCCTTCGAGGGCAACCAGCACACCGGCGGTATGCGTACCTTTAGTCGTGGTGAAATGGCTGGCAAGCGTGAAGGCTGGAAGCAGACCGTTTCTCGTTATCAGGGCGCTCACGACACCCACCTCGCCAACGGACGCAAGGCCGTAGCCGAGGCCAAGGCTCTTGAAGCCGCTGGAAAGTTGCACGATGCTGCTGCCAAGCACGAAGAAGCCGCTGGTCACTTTCAGAAGGCTCACGGCGCTCTGAAGGGCATTCAGAACACCTTTCAGAAGGAAACTGACCGTGGCTCCCGTGACGCATCGCAGTCCAAGGTTGCCGAGTTCTCTGACAAGGCCCGTTCATTGTACAACGGTGAAAAGGCTCAGGCTGAGGGCGAGGTTGTTCGCTTGAATGACGCTGCTTACGCTGCCGACACCGCTGCTGCCGCTGGGCGGTAATCGTGACTGATTTCAGTACCGAAGCCCTGCTCGCAGGACAAGGTATCTACCACGTCGCTAAGGGTGATGTGGCTGGACACGCTTTCCATGGAAATCAGTACACCGAAGCCGCTGGATTTGGCGAGGCTAAGACACGCTATTCCAACCCAAAGGCGCAGTATCACCAGAGCGAAATCAACCGCTTGGTTGTAGAGGCTCGCAAGGCTGATAAGCGTGGCGACATTACGGGGTCAAACATTGCCTACAAAGCCGCTTCAGCACACGCTGCTGCTAGAGACGCTTGGGAAAAGGGCGACAGTATCGCTCAAACGCAAAGTGACTTTGCTGAAAAGTACACTAACCACTTTGGCTTACAGAAGTAAGTTTCCGTTGCTAAAGGCTAACCGTGTCTGACATTCTTTCTTGGGTCAAGTATGCCCGTGAGGTGGAAATCCACAAAGCAGGCAACGCTCAGGGCTTGATTGACTGGTACAACAACGGTGCCGATGGTCAAATCAACTGGGGCGGCGAAGGCGACTTTGCCGCTTGCGTAGCGATTGCTGGAAAGCACATTGACAACCCCGAAGGGTTCTGCCAACTACGTCACATTGACGCTACGGGTGCGCCTACGGGACACGCTTCTGGTGAAATCGCTAAGGGCGACTTTTCAGGTCACCCATTTCGGGGAAACCAGTACGCCAACCAAGAAGATTACGAACAAGCCAAAGACGTTGCTTCCAAAGCAAAAGACCTTGCTAACTTTGCGTCAAAAGTCCAAAATACGCCTGACGCAGACCCCAATAAAGTACACAACTTGCAAGACATAGCCGGTAAACACGCTGAACTTGCAAGGGCGCACTTTGATTTGGCGGATAAAACAAACGGATTGGTAAGCCAACTTCATTTCCAAGCAGCGTTGGCGCATGATAGTGCCTCAAAGCAAGCAGGGGATTTCGCCCGTTCGGGAAACCGAACCAACATAGCCGCAAACGCAAGCACGGCTTCAGCCGCCTCGCAAGTCGCCGCTGGGGTTCCGATTTCTAAGGCAGACGACGAGCCTGATTACACGAAGTTGATTTCTGACCGCAAGGGCGAGCCAGACGACCAAGACCTCTACAACCAAGTCAAGGCAGACGCACAAAAGAAGTTTGATGTCTACCCTTCAGCAGTTGCTAATGGCTGGGTTGTTCAGGAATACAAGCGTCGGGGCGGAACTTACTCCAAGCCTTCTGCGGAGTAGTCATGTCCATCACGGACAGTGAAATCCTAGAGTGGATTGAGTTTGCCAAGGGCAAAACCGCCACAAAGGAAAAGGGCAACCCAGCCGTCGTAGCGGCATCCAAGAAGCACAAGGCCAAAGTCAAGAAGGCCCTCGCAGAGAGCATTGTCGGCGTATCAGCAGCCATTGCGCTCGCCCAGAACGGCGGCGACCCAGCATCCGCCCTACAAGTAAACAACACCCCTGTGACATCAACCATCGGCGGTATGTACCAAGACGTTCAGCAAGCCGCCGAGAAGCACGCAGGCGCACTCCTTGCCCTCGGTATTGGAACAATGCTCGCCGCACGAGCCGCATCTGGTGAAATGAATCCCATAGCCGCCAAGATTGCGTCAGGGATTGGCGACACAACCATGCTCTTAGCCGCAGGTGCCATCACCAACGGCATGAAGAACAAGTTGGGCAAAGCGGCGATTATGGCGGCAGTGGTTGCTGAAATAGCCGCCGAACATCGAGCCATGATGATTGCCAACACAGAGGCGAACCGTGGATTCAACCTCGGCGTAAGGAACACACTCCAAGCCAACGGCGCTCAGATGCAAATCATCGCTGCTGATGGCGCTTGCCCAGAGTGTCAGGCTCAAGACGGACTGCCCGTCACAAGCGACGCAGACCTGCCGCCATTTCACCCCGACTGCATGTGCGAAATCGGGATACTCGCAAACCCTACGGTAAACTCGTAGCATGGACTTCAGCACCGACGCACTCTTGTACCCCATTACAAAGGGCGACTTGAAGGGCCACGTCTTTCGTGGCAACCAGCACTCAACGGGCGGACTGAACGCCTTTGACGCTAAGAACCTGCTTTTCACTGCAACGTGTGCGTCGGGGCATTCCAATACCATCAAGGTTCCCGACACTTGGATTGAGCGCAACGCCGACGGCTCCATCACGGGTCAGTTCGCTGCCTCTTCGCAGTCACGCACCTGTTCCACCTGCTCTCGCCCGATTGACAACCGTTGGTCACTCGTTGCTGGACAGAAGGTTCTTCCAAATCCCAGTAGCGACAAGCCTTCGCAGTATCAGCAGTGGGGCGTAGGTGGGCAGAACTACGTTCAGACTGCCTCAACTCCAACTGTCTAAATCACCAAACCCATAGTAAAGTGTGTCGTATGGCACAGACAATCATCTTCGTTCCCGTCAACAATCCCGATGCTGCTCCAAGCGGAACAATCGTGTTCGATGGCGATTCAATCACCTCGGTGACGGGCGTTGCCCAAAACCTCGTTGACACATGCAAGATGATGGGTGCCGATGATGCGCAGACCATTGCGTACCTCGGCAAGGACTGGACAAACGGTGCCTACGTTTCGTTCCTAGAGGGGTAACCATGGACTTCCGTCAGATTCTCCGTGTACTGAAATACGAGTTGCCAGGCCACAAGTTCAACGGTAACCAATGGCTTGACGAGAACGGCAACTTCCGAGGCGGTGCAGGTGGAAACGGCGGTGGACGTGCAGTTCGTGTTGTTCAGCCAGCCATTCCACGGGTGGGCCGTGCGCCCCGACCAACCGCTGGGCGTGCCGCCGCACCAGCCGCCGCACCATCTAAGCCAGCGCCGCCCCTAAAGACAACGGGCAAAGCGGTAGGGTTGAACACTTCGGAAATCAACAAGCCGTTAGGTGGTGTAATGCGCATGGGCGGAGCAATGAACAAAGGCTTTCAAAAGGTCGAGATGAAGGACGGTTCTGTCGGAGCCATCAAGAACTTCAAGCCGTTCCCTGCTCAGGGTTTGACCGCCTCACGCCAAGCGCAGAACGAAATCTTGTCATCTAAGGTTGGCGAAGCCCTCGGCATGCCCATCCGCTGTTGCGAGGGTGTTGCTGGAAACAAAAACCAGATTGTCCAACCATGGCTTGAAGGCAAGCCTGCCGCCGACATTGCCGGTGTGAATGGCGGAAACAATCCCAGCGCCCTGCACAGTCTGAACCCCGACAACGCCAATCGCTTGAACCAGTTGCGCTTCTTTGGTGAACTCATCGGCAACGGCGACGGCGTGTTTGGTGGTCGAAACGCCATGAACCCAGGCAACGTCTGGGTGCAAAAGGACGGTTCGATTCTCGGCATTGACCACGCCATGGCTTTCGACGGTGCCACGGTGGGCACGAGGTTGGGTCGCTTGACAGGCATGCCAAACTTTTCACTGCTTGGCAACCCCAGCAGAAACGACATCATGGGCATGGCAAACACGCTGTCTGGTTTGAGAGACACATTCGCCTCGATGGGTCGTGCGAGCGATTACAACGACATGATGAGCCGTTTCCAAATGGGCGCAGTTACTTACGGGCAAAGTCACGGAATGAGTTTCTAAATGTTCGTGCCGTTCACCAGCACGGACATCGTGTCTCGTGAACCCATGTTTGTGAAGGGCAACCAGAACGACGGAATGTTCCGTGTTCGCTTTGCTGATGGCTCCGAAGGGGTCGAGAAGCACATGAAGGACTGGCACGGCAACAAGACGGGTCGTTTGTACCGTGCTGAAATACTCGCCGCTCAGGAGTATCTCGCCGCCCGTGTCGGAGAGGCGATGAACGCCCCCGTCCGTGACTGCCGCTTTGTGGGAACCGATGCCAAGATGGTGATTATGCCGTACATTGACGGCAAGTCAGGATTGGAACTCGGCAGCGAGGACTGCTACCCAAACGATAACCAAGGCAGAAACCTACGCCTGTTCGACTACATCACCGCCAACGCAGACCGTCGTCCCAAGAACCTGATGTTTGCCCAAGGTGGAATAGTCGGCATTGACCACGCTCTCTGCAACTTTCGTGTCCGTGAAGCCACCCCAGAGGTCGCCACAGCCCTTTGGAACGCAGGACTGACCTTGGAGACGCTGGCAGGCTTACGGCCCCGTCTAGAGGCGCTACAGGATGAGTTTCACCAACTCGGCATGGACGACAAGTACGCCCAGATGATTGACAACTTGAACCGCCTTATTGACGTGTTCCAAACCCTCGCTGCCCACTTTGCGGTGAAGAAGGATACGTTCACTCCGCCGCAGGGGGTACAAGAGGCCGCTAAGCGAGCATTGGAATGGATTGCCGACGGCAAGGCTGGCTCAGGGTTCACCAACGTCGGGCGCAAGCGTGCGTCAGACCTCGGTAACGGGCACCAGATTTCACTGGACACTCTGAAGCGGATGAAGGCGTATTTTGACCGTCACCAGCCCGACAAGAAGGCAGAAGGCTTCCGTCAGGGTGAACACGGATACCCGTCGCACGGACGTGTGGCGTGGGATGCGTGGGGTGGTGATGCTGGCTACTCGTGGGCGAAGTCCATGGTAGAGCGGCACGTCCAAAAGGGCGACGTTCAGGGCCACGTCTTTCACGGAAATCAGTGGGAAACGACTGACGCAAGTGGAGTAACCGTTTATCGAGGCGTAAGAAGTTCGCAAGCAGTCTCGGATACCCTAAGCGGCAAGAAAGAAATCGGTCTAGACGGAAAAGCAGTTTACGCAACCGATAGCGAAGAAGTCGCTCGTGCCTACGCTGGTGAGGGCGGAACCGTACTCCGTGGGAAACTTAGAGATGGAGCGAAGTTATTTACAAGCGGCCTAACCAACGAAGAGGATGGAAAGACCGCAAACGTAGATGGCAAGATGACCCTAGTTTCACAACAAGACATTTCGCAGCCCAAAGACCACACGAACTACTCAATCTGGAACCCCGACGCAGTTGTTTGGGAAAGCCCAGTCCAAAAAGGCGACGTTTCCAAAACCGCTGGCGAAATCTGGGCCAAGTACGCCCTGCTCCCGTTCCAAAAGGCAACGAAGCCCAAGGAAGAACACCTCAGCGACAAGGCTGCCAAACTGCTCGCCCAAGAGCAAGAGGCGCACGAGGCAGGCGACGACGACAAGGCAAGCCAAATCCACTATCAAGTGCTGAACGAGGTCTACAAATAGAAAATCCCCCCAGCCTTTGCTGAGGGGACTTCTAACTCGGTAGCCTTGGTTTTCCGTACTGATGTCACTGGCGGACTACCCGTTTCCCAACGAGCGCCCGACCCTACCCCTTGCGGTTCGGTGGTTTGCGCTTTTCCTCACGCCTAACACTCACCCCCACTAGGAGTTCCGTACCCACCTCGCCGTAGTTCGCTCCGAACTCCCTACGGCCTTACTGAATGCGCCCGTGTCGCAAACAGGTGGTACGGCTCACAGGCTGGCCTTCGGCTTGCTCGACCACTTTCTCGTGGGGACTTTACAAGCGCACCTCGGCACTGCTGCTTTCTTACCTAACCAGTATGGCACCCCCGTGTGACATCTGTCAAGTCTTTTTGCATGTTTTTTTTCTATCACCTCGACGGTGTGGGCAAAACCCTTTATTTGCAAGGAAATCGCTTAGTACTTGCCTTATCCGTCACATTCGGGTAAACTGGTGCATCCCCCAATGGGCAACCAAAGGAGTGCGTTGTGTCCAGCAACCCAATAGCGGTACCGTTCTATCCCTCTACCAAGGCAGGCTCGTGCTAGGCACGGTGCGAGGTGGCTTCCTCGCACTGACAGTCGTAGTCTCCCTTGTCGTAGGAACGTTCCACGCTGCGCCCAAGGTGGCCTATCACCTCGCCGCTCGGACGACTACGCCCAAGATGATTACCATCTTCTGGTACGGCAACAGCCGCCCCGTGGTGCACGCTCACGTCGCCAAGCCTGTGGTTCACCACAAAGCCAAGCCAAAGCCCGTAGCGAGCCACACAGCCCCCTCTGGTGGCTACACGGACTTGCTCCCACCACCGAGCCGAGCGGCCTTCACCTGCGTCATGTGGCGTGAATCTCGCTCGACCCCCACGGACTTCCACAACTACCGTGAGGTGAACCCAGAAGGCGCAGCAGGCATCTTCCAGTTCATGCCCCCAACGTGGCAGTTCGGCGCTCACGCCCTTGGCATCACCGCCCAGTACGCCCAAGATGCGAGCATCGCAGACCAGTTCCGTGTCGCCGCCTTCTATTGGAACCGTAATGGCGGAATCCACCCAGAATGGAACGCCGACGGCTGCTAAGGTGAACGCCATGACCTTTGATGAGTGGCTTCAGTACGGCATTGACAACAAGTTCTGCACCCAGCAGGTGTGCGAAACCCACGCAGGCGTGGAGTTGACCGACACCGAATCAGAACTCATGGAGAACGGCACGGACGTGTGCTTGCACGTCGTTCGTCTCGGTTCACCAGAGCAATGGGAAGCAGAAGCGCAAGACATGAAGGCGTTTATTTGATGAGTAAAGTCGTCGAGATTTGGAATGGCAACGGGTTCTTCTTCAAGACCTACCAAGGTGGTGATGGCTACTACTACACCGTCATGACATCGCCCGACTTCGCCACGAAGGAAGAGGCGCAGGCGTTCACCGCCAACGCCAGCAAATACGTCATGACGGTTCAGCATGGCTAGTTGCGCCTTCCACAAGTGGATTCTGATGAACGCAGGCGCTAAGACCTACGTCATGTGCCAGCAGTGCTCGACACGTTTCCCGTTCACCTCAGACCTGAACGGCGCTCCGTACACAGGCCCAGTGCCAGAGAAGTACCGTGCGTAAGTCGGAGCAGATTGCCGACCTCGAAGAGAAGTTGGCTACCATGCGCACTGGGACGGCAGGGCTGATTGCCAAGCACGACCAGATGGTTCTCGGCTACCGCAAGGAGTTGACGCACCTCGACGAGGAACTCAGCCTGTACACATGGGCGTTCAGCATCGCTTGCGGCAAGTTGATGGCCCACGCCAAGACCGAACTGTCGCCAGAGGACTTCACCGCCGAACTGCTCGAAGAGGCAAAGAGAGAGATGGGCGCACGATGAACATCCCAGCCCTGCGTTTCTATGGCGACCCCATTTTGGAAGCCCCCACGACCTCGGTCAGTGAAATCACAGACAACATCAAGATGATTGCCGCCGAGATGGTTGAGGCCATGTACTTTCACCTCGGTGTTGGGCTTGCCGCCAACCAAATCGGCTACTCGCACCGCATGTTCGTTTGGGACAGCGGCGACGGCACGGGCGCTCACGTCGCCATCAACCCAGAGGTTTTCACTGACCCCCTTGACATCGAGGTCACGCCCGAAGGATGCTTGTCGGTGCCCAAGTTCGGGTGGCAAATCAGCCGCTCGTACAAAGCGACCTTGACGGCCCTTGACCTTGACGGGAACCAGTACAGGATTGACGGGGAAGGATTGCTCGCTCGCATCTTTCAGCACGAGACAGACCATCTCGATGGATACCTGCTCTTGGAGCACATTGGCGAAGCGGAGCGAGGCCATTTCACCTCACTTTGGGACGCAAACAGGCCCCAATAAACCGAATCCCCCACCTTTCGGCAGGGGTCGGTGTGAATGTACTTGGCGTTGTGTCCAGCGCCCCCAAGTCAGTCGGGCGAAGTCTAGCACCGTTTATCACCACCGTCAATGGGGTTTTGGAACATCGGTTTAGGAAATCGTGGCGTAGTATCTGAGGTAGAAATCCCTACAAGGAGAACCTCGTGTCATCTGGCTTCCACACCGACGAACTACTCAAGTCACTCTCTCGCTACCCCGTGGCTAAAGGCGACGTTGATGGTCACCCCTTTCACGGCAACCAGTTCACTTCGGGCAGAACGGACAACATTGTGCGACGAGCAGCCAAAGTTGGCAGTGACCGTATTGGCGGTGCACCAAACCGTGCAGACGCTTTGGGCATGGCGGAGTACCACCGTGGTGAAGCAGCCAAAGCAATGGCAGCACGAAACGAAACTGGCTACAAAGACGTTGCTGGCAACCTGAACGCCCTCGCCCAAGCGCACCTCGCTGCTCAAAAGACGTGGGCCAAGGTTGCGGACTACAGCAACAAGAACGTAGCGACAGACGCTTCCAAGGCAGTAAACCAGACAATGGCTGCGGTAAACCACTACGGCAACGCTGACCTGCCAAAGTGAGGAAAACATAATGACAAACCCCTTCTCTACTGACGCACTGGTTCCAGTTTGGAAGTCCGCCAGTGAAATCCTGAAGTACGAGTTGGCAGGCCATGCTTTCAACGGGAACCAATACACGGCTCGTTCCACTGGTGAAACACGGGATGCTCTGAACTCACTTCGTGACCGAGCGTCGCAGATGGCAGCGAGCGCAGGCAAAAAGTCGCCAACCGTTTCTACCATGGCCCATGACCGCATGGCTCGTATGCACCTCGAAGAGGCAGGGCGCTTGCGTCAACTTGTCGCCAGTTACCACAACCCCAACGGGCGTTCATACGCAATGGAAGAGGGTGCCGCCAAGTTGCACGAAGCCGCAGCAGCCGCACACTACGCCGCTGCCGACAACCCCAGTGCTGAAAACACCCTGAAAGCCGCCGATGCAACCATGAAGGCAACGTCTGGTCGCAATGCAGGCGTGACCGACGGCAACGTCATCCTCTCTGGTGCTGAAAAGTCTTTTGTGACGAAGGGCGACGTAAAGGGCCACGAGTTTCACGGCAATCAGTACGCCTCAAACCCCTTCGACAAGGGCTTTGACCATGTACGACGGGACGGCGCTGGCTGGTCTGCTCTCATGGCTGCCTCGCACGCTCGTGACCTTGTTCAGCACGGTGGTACTGGCGCACAAATCGCCAACGCCCACCGTGCAGCAGCCTTCGAGCACGGCATTGCCAGCCAAGTGCTGAAAAACGCCCTTGCCAAGGAGACTAACCCTGAGAAGCAGGGCGCTCTGAAGTCGGCAATCGCCGCCCACGACCACGCCGCAGAACTTCACAACTGGGTTGCCGAACAACACGCAAGCGGCTCAACAAGTCCTATTCTCCGTGACAACACCATGCTTGCACGAGGTGCCAGCATGGTTGCCGAACGCCTAGGTAGTGCCACGGGCGCAGACGAAGGAATGTAATCAAATGACAAACCCTTTCTCAACAGACGCACTTGCCCCAAACTGGGCCAAGGTTGGTGAAATCTTGAAGTACGAAACCGCAGGCCATGCCTTCAATGGGAACCAGCACACTGGCGGCATCCCGACTGGCGCTTCAGCACAGCCAGCCCGTCGTGTAGACCCAGGCCGCTGGGGTGCAAACGACATGATGAACGCAGGTCGCAACGCTGAAGCCACCTCAACGCAGCAAAGCGCTTCGCACAATCAGCAAGCCCAGATGTACCACGCAATGGCAGACAAGGCGACTGGCTCAATGGCTGGAAAACTCCGTGATGTTGCCACCGCCCACGAAAGCGCAGCCAACGCCCACGCTGGTTTGGCAAGTGCAGCCCGTGACACCAAAAACTTTGAGGCGAACCGTGACACAATCACCAACGCCGACCCAGCCCACGCCACGGGACAACGTATGAGTGACGCACAAGATAAGGTTGATGCTGCTGAAAACAACGTCCGTAGCGCCGAGCAAGCCGCTGGCGTTGGAAGTTTCTCGGAAGGTATCTAATGGACAATCTGAACAACGAAATCATTGCGTGGGTACAGTTGGCTAAGGGTGATGTCAAGGGCCACGCTTTCCACGGCAACCAGTGGCAGTCGGGTGCAGACATGGAAAAGGCCGTGAGCAGTTCGCACTTCCTTTCCACCAACGCCCAGAACTTCGCTCGTGGCATCGGCATCTCCAATGGCCTGACCAAGCCCCTCGCCCAGATTCACCGCACCACCGCCGAAGGAATCAAGAACATGGTTCTGAAGCACAGCAGTGAAATGTCTAACGGTGACCGCATGCGTGCGACCCGTGCGATTCAGGCCCACCTCGATGCAGCGCAGGCTCACGAGGCCATTCTCGACCACATCGCCCCATTGGGCGGACAAGCGTCATACGAGAAAGACCCAGCGGCTCAGGCTTTGGCTCAGAGGGCGGCAATCGCTTCCTTCAATGCTGATACCGCCACTGGCATGCTTGCCAACACTCACGCCGAATAACTAAACCCTGCTACGCTGTGGTGAATGGCTACAGGTACACGGGACAAGATACTCAAATACATCGGCTGGCACTGGGATAATCTCGGCTACGCCCCGACGTATCGCACCATAGGTGCTGGTGTGGGCATCTCTTCGACCTCTACCATCTCGGTTCACCTCAAAGCACTAGAGCAACAAGGGCTAATCAAGGTTGGCGCAAACGGACGCAACATCCGTCTTGTCAACAATGGTGATGTTCGCTACTGCTCTCACGACTGGCGAGTTCGCAAAATCGCTAACCCCATGCCCCTTCAGTGCAACGACTGCGGCAAAACAACTGAGGTGGAATACACCGCCAAAACAACCTTCGAGAACGCCGCCGTGCTCCGATACGTTGGGAATGTCTGATTTCATAAATAGTGGTGATACACTAGAGTTAGGCAACCCCCCTACCAAGGAGAGTGTTATGAGCAGCAACCTAGACGAACTGACCGAACGCATCATGAAGGCCGTCGTGCAGGGCACCCCTGACGACAATGACATCACCGCCCTTATCAACCTCGCCCACAAGCAGAGCGCCACGCTTACGCAGTTGGCAGCCGACAACGAGCGCCTCACCAAGGCCGTCATCGAGGCAGGCGACCACATCACCAAGTTGGAAGGCCAGATTGACAGTCTGAGCACTCTTGCTACCGCCAGCCACCTTGTCCAGTACGCCGAGGAAACCACGGGTTCTGCCGTTGAAGTTGCGTAAGTTGCTGAAATGGACTGAGCCTGATGACTTTGGTCAACAGGAAGCCAAGTTAGGCCCTTACCGTTTGGTCGCTTGGCAGAACAAAGAGTACGGCGAACTGCGTCTCATCCGTAACGAAGCGTTCACTGGTGTAATCACCCCCGTCTCCGATTTCTCCATTTACTGCAAGAACCGCAAAGAAGCGTTGCGCACTGGTGAAAAGATGGCACGGGTGTTGAAGTCGTCAATCGAATACAACACGTTCATCAGCCCCATTACGCAGTCCACCATCTAGCATCACCCAACTGATAAGGTTGACATCGTGTCGAGCGCTCCTGTGTATCTAGGCGAAAAGCCCTATGGCGTATCACCTAGCCGAGTGAACCAAATCGAGACGTGCCCACGTCAGTATCAGTATTCCACCATCGAGCGTCTCCCAGAGGCGAAGAAGATGGCGACTTACCGTGGCACCGTGTTCCACGAAGTGCTGGAAACCGTGTTCCTGCGAACCACCGAGACACCCGAACTCCGCACCCTCGACTACACCCTCGAAGTGATGCGTGAGTTATTCCCCACGCTCGTGAGCGACGAGATTGCTGGTGAAATGGAACTCGATGAGGTCGGCGTGCAAACGTTCGCCCGTGACCTCGCCAAGTACATCCGCACCTACTTCACGATGGAGAACCCAGAGGAAATCACCTCAGAGGGCATCGAAATCAAGATGGACGTAGACATGGGCGGATGGACGCTCCGTGGCATCCTAGACCGCTTAGACCGTGACCCTGACGGCTCGTTGGTGATTGTGGACTACAAGACTGGCAAAGTCCCTACCGACAAGTACAAAGCGGCAGCCATTCTACCTGCCAAGATTTACGCCTACCTGTGTGAGCAAGTTCTTGGAGAGCGCCCCAAGCAGATTCGACTGCTCTACGTTCAGTTCGGCAAGACGCTGGTGATTGATGTCACCGACGAAGATGTCCTATACGCAGAGCGCCGTGTGCGAGAGGCGTGGGCGAAGATTGAGGGCTGGTACAACGCTGGCTACTTCCCACCAATCGCCAACAATCTGTGCGATAAGTGGTGCTCGTTCAAGGACATTTGCCCCCTCTATTCCACCATCTCCGACGACCCCTTTTAGTCGTCTTTCGTCGTGTCAAGTATTTGACACTTGACATTTCCAAAACTGCCTCTACTGTTCACTATGTCAAGACCTACGGGTTCCCGTTTGGTCAAGTCGTAGAAAGCAGAAGCGAATGGCTCGCAAACTTGTGAAACTGAGCATCAAGGAAACGTCGGGTGTTGACCACCCTGCGCACCTGCACGATGGTTGGGTAGTAATGAAGTCGGCAAGCCCTGCGGATGCTGAAGCGGTGCTTGACGAACTCCGTCCCACTGAAGTCTCGGACGAAGTTGCCCCTGTTGAAGAGGTAACCGAGTTGCCTGCTGAGGAAATCGAAGCAGACGAGATTTTACTGGACACCGCCAAGGCAGCGAACGCTGTTTTGGAAACCCTCAAAGTTTTCAAGGAGAAAACTATGTCTGAAGTTTCAGAGATGACCGAAGTTGTCATCGTTCCTGAGGCTGCGAGCGAGGCTGACATCATCAAGGCGATGCCACAGGCTATTCGCAAGATGCTGGACGAGGCTTCGGCTAACGCCGAGGCTGCCCTTCGCAAGGCTGCTGCTTCTGAGGCTGCCCTTATTGCCGAGCGTGAGGCTCGTGCTGATGAGGCTGCTGTCATCAAGGCTGCTGGCTGGTCGCACCTCAACATTGACCCTACGATTGTTGGCCCTGCCCTTCGTCGCCTTTCCGAATCCGACGGCGTTCTCGCTGGCGAAATCGTCAAGGCCCTCGACAGTGCTAACGCCCTCGTGGAAACCAACGTTGTTTTCACTGAGGTTGGTTCGGACGCTCCCGTCATGACCGACGACGCTTACTCGAAGATGGAATCGCTTGCCAAGGCTGCTGTTTCTGCCGGTACCGCTCCTTCGTTCGAGGCTGCGCTGATGTCTGTCGCCCAGAGCAACCCCGACCTGTACACGTCTTACCTCAACGAGAAAGGTCGCTAAGCCATGGCTTTCGAGCAGAATCCCTACGCCGTCAAGATTACGATGACGGCTGACAACACCCTGAACTCAACCATCACCAACGGAATCGTGTCGTCCTCGCCACAGTTCAAGTTCGTGAAGGTTGCAGGCTTGTCGTCCGCCGCTTTCACTGGTACCACGACCACCAACAGCAGCCAGATTACTGGCATCACTGTTGCGTCGAGTGCTGGAATCGTCCTTGGCGCTCCCGTCACCGCTGCTGCTGGTACCTCGCAGATTCCTGCTGGTGCCTTCATCACGGGCATTACCTACAGTGGTACCAACATCACCGCCGTGAACCTCTCGGTTCTGGCGCTGACCTCGGCTACCGTCACCGCCAACGTGACCCCTTCGTCGCAGCCCTACCAGAGCGGCCCTGTTGCCACCCTCGTCACGGCTGCTTCTGACCGTCCCGTCGGTGTTCTTCAGAACCAGCCCATCACCAAGTTGAACTCCAACTCTGGTGTTGAGGGCAACTCTGAGGCCGAAATCACGATTTCGGGCATCACGAAGGTGATTGCTGGCGCTGCCGTTACCGCTGGCGCTCCCATCACGGTTGACAGTTCAGGTCGTGCGGTTTCGACCACGTTCTACCTGTCGGGTACGAACGTCACGTCAACGACGATTCCGTTTGTCGTTGGTACTGCGCTCACCCCAGCCTCGGCTGCTGGTGACGTTATCACCCTCGCTCTGTCGGCTGCCGCCGCCGTGCGTGCTATCTAGAAAGGACTGTGAAATAACATGCCACAGCCATCAGTAAACAACGTTCACATTGACGCAATCCTGACGAACATCTCGGTTGCGTACTTGCAGAACACCAACAACTTCATTGCGGACAAGGTTTTCCCTGTCGTTCCAGTGGACAAGAAGTCGAACCTCTACTTCAAGTACACCAAGGACGACTGGTTCCGTGACGAGGCTCAGCGTCGTGCCGACGGTACGGCTTCCGCTGGTTCAGGTTACGGCCTCACCACGGACACCTATCAGGCCGACGTGTTCGCCTTCCACAAGGACATTGGCGACCAGACCCGTGCTAACGCCGACAACCCCCTCAACCCCGACATGGAAGCGACGCAGTTCGTCACCCAGCGTCTCTTGCTGCGCCGTGAAGTGCAGTGGGCGCAGGACTTCTTTCAGGGTGGCGTGTGGGGCACCGACGCTATCGGTGTAACCGCTGGTGCAGGTACCGCTGGTACGGCGACCACCATCAAGTGGTCTGACTACACCAACGGTCTGCCCATCGTGGACATCGAGTGGGCCAAGTATCAGGTTCTTCAGAACACTGGTTACGAACCCAACACGCTCGTGCTCTCGTACCCCGTGTTTCAGAAGTTGAAGGCTCACCCCACGCTGGTTGACCGCTACAAGTACACGCAGGCTGGTGCCATCATCACCGAGGACTTGATTGCTCAACTCTTCGGTCTTGACCGTGTGCTCGTCGCCAAGGCAGTCGTCAACAACGCTGACGAAGGCTTGACCGGCTCGTACAACTTCACCGCCAACAACAACGCTCTGTTGTGCTACTCGGCTCCTAACCCTGGTCTGATGACCCCTTCGGCTGGTTACACGTTTATGTGGACTGGCGTTTCGGGTGGCCTCGGCACCACGGTTGGTGTTTCACGCTTCCGCATGGAAGAGTTGAAGGCTGACCGTGTTGAAGGTGAAATCGCCTTCGACGACAAGGTTGTTGCCGCCGACCTCGGCTTCTTCTGGAACTCGATTATCTAGTTCCAAAGCAGTTCAGTGAAATCCCCCTCGGCCTTCGGGTTCGGGGGGGATTTTGCTTTACTGTGGTACGCTAAATCCTATGAGTACTCCAACACACCGTGTTACAAAGTTGCTGTCCGCAGGTGATTTTGACTACAAAGTCAATGACCTTGTTGACGCTTCCAACTGGGCAAACGTGCAGTCGCTTATCAGCACTGACTACCTTGTCAAGTTGAGCAGCGACGAGATTTCCGAACTCACCGCAACGGTTGAGCCAGAAGAGGCCCCCGTGGTGAAAAAGGCTCCCGTCAAGAAGGCCGCTCCTGCCAAGAAGCCCGTCGCTAAGAAAACCACTAGGTAGAAAGCCGTAACGCAGGTCGCCTATGAAGTTTTACATCAGTGGCGTAATGCGTGGCCTACCTCAGGGCAACTTCCCAGCCTTCAACAAAGCGTCAGATGCCCTTCAGAGGGCCGGATACGACGTTTACAACCCAACTGGGGGCAGAGATACCCCAGACGAGACTGTGGGCCTCACAGAGGCGTTTAGGGCGCACCTGAAGGAACTCCTAGAGTGTGACGCAATCGCCGTTCTCATGGGTTGGTCAACCAGTGAGGGTGCGAAGGTGGAAATGGCTGCGGCTGTGGCGGCAGGATTGGAAACCTACGCCATCTACCCAAACCGCCCCCCTGCGCAAATGCTGGAGAGACTGCCCAACGTCAACATCATCACCAGAGCCGAGGTTATCCATGTCAAGTGAGTGGACTGACGGCGTAGAAAACGAAATCTGGTACGACGAGAACAACCCGTGGAACGACCACCCATACGTTCGCACGGGTGGCGAACTAACCCGTGGTGAAAAGGCTGCGGATGCAGTGCGCAACAAGATGGGTTCGTGGGGATTCGTGGGCACATTCTTGGTGTTCATGGCAATCTGGGCAGCGGTCAATGTCTTTTGGCTGAACAACAAGGGGTTCGACCCGTATCCGTTCATCTTGCTAAACCTCTTCCTCTCAATGTTGGCTGGCTTGCAAGGAGCGATTCTGCTGATTGCCGCCAAGCGAGCCGATGCCGTTTCCGCCGAGCAAGCCTTGTCGCACCTGCAAATCTCCAAGGAGAGTGCTGAAATACTCCATCGCCTCGAAGTTGAACTGCATGAAGTCAAGAAGTTGAGCCATGAACTGCGCACGTTCATGGGCGATGCCCAGCAGTAAAGGGCTTCATTTCACCAATCCTGTGGCAGAATAGACACAGCGCAAACCCCTAGGAGTAGACATGGCTCAGGTATTCTTCAACCAAGGCTTGACAAAGATTTTCAACCAACTTGCCGTGCCTACTGGCACCACGCCTTCTGGTACCGCCCCGACCTACTACCTTGGTCTTTTCACTAACTTCTCTGGTACCACGGTTCCTGCCGCCACCGTCACCCTTGCCACGTTGAACTCTTCGGGTTACGAAATCTGGGGCGCTTCTGGCACCGCCGCATCGGGTTACAGCCGCCAGTCTGTCAACTTTGCTGCCATTGCAACCGCTACTGCATACAACGCTGGTTCGCCAGTTCTTTCCACCACGCCTAGCGCCTCAATCGCTTCTGGCTCGTGGACTGCTTCGCTTTCTTCGACCACGGGTGTCGCCATTGGTATGACCGCCAACTTCGACAGCACTGGTACCTCGGAACTCAAAGTCATTACGGGTATCTCTGGCTCGACGGTAACGGTTTCTTCCGCCTTCACCTCATCGCACACGACTAGCGCAACCGTTCTCATCGGTGACACCGTGAATGGTGAAAAGTCAACGGGCGGTCAGGTTACGTTCACGGCGACTGGTTCGTGGCCTCAGGCAAACGGTTACTTCATTACGGATGCCGTTTCCAGCACCACGACAGGAAACATTTACTACGCCGCCAACTTCGCAGATGGTTCAGCAACCAATGCAGGCCCAACCCTTGGAGCGAACGACACCCTGAAGGTCACGCCTACTTGGTTGCTGAGCAACTAAGGGGATAACCCTTAGGGGCTGAAATGGCAAGAACTCCCTATTCGCTCAACAGTTACACGGGCGAACCATACGCTGCGCTTCTAACGTCGCCCATCGGGGCCACGGATACCACCATCTACCTGACCTTCTCGGCAGGCATCGGCTCGTGGGCAGGACTTGGCATCAACGGCGGTTTCTACCTCGCCCTTGACTACGGAACGTCACTCGAAGAGCACATCTACGTTCCAGCCAACGTCTACAACTGGTCAGGCTCTAATGTCACCTTGACGGGCGTAGTTCGTGCATTTGATACCGCTACGTCGGGTACTGGAATGTCGCACGCTTCGGGTGCTTCCGTTGTTCCAATCATGACCTCGACGGACATCTCAGAGGCAAACTACGCCGTTGCTGAAACCGTTGGGCAAATCGTCGCATCTGGCGACCTTCTTGTCGGCTCGGGGGCAAACTCTTTGGCTCGACTGCCACAAGGCTCTACGGGCCAAGTGCTTACTGTTGGTGCATCAGGGCTTCAGTGGGGTTCTACGGGCACGCAGGGTACCCAAGGTACCCAAGGTACCCAAGGTGTTCAGGGCAACCAAGGAAACAACGGCGCAAACGGTACACAAGGCAATCAGGGCAACCAAGGCTCTATTGGCGTACAAGGGGTACAAGGGGTTCAAGGAAACCAAGGGAATGCTGGAATAAACGGCGTGCAGGGAAACCAAGGTACGCAAGGAGTACAGGGCGTACAGGGGAATCAGGGATTCCAAGGCAACCAAGGCAACGTTGGTACCACTGGTACCACTGGTACACAGGGTACACAGGGTGTCCAAGGAAATACTGGTTCACAGGGAAATCAAGGAAACCAAGGAGCAACGGGTAGTCAAGGTTCTACTGGCTCGCAAGGTTCGACGGGGGCGACTGGTAGCCAAGGAAACCAAGGTTACCAAGGAGTAACCGGCAGCCAAGGTGTTCAGGGCAGTCAGGGATTCCAAGGTACGCAGGGTGTACAGGGTTCTCAGGGCAATCAGGGTTCAACCGGCTCGACTGGTTCTCAGGGTAACCAAGGAAATCAGGGTACGCAAGGCGTTCAAGGGTTCCAAGGGACGCAGGGTACGCAAGGATTCCAAGGAAATCAAGGGTATCAGGGAAATCAAGGCGTGCAGGGAGCGCCTTCAGCACTCAACGCCCACTCATCCGTTCAGGTTGCCGACACCGCCGGAACGACGAACTCTTCCACCTACACGGCTGGCACGATTGACGCTAGTGGCGGTTACGGCATCGGCGCAAAACTTACCGCTTCTGCAAACGGTGCTTTGGTGATTGACGGCGTGACCCTGACCGCCAACCAACGTGTTCTCGTTACCGCAAACACCAACGCCAAGTACAACGGTATCTACACCGTAACGGCAACCGGCTCAGTATCAACGCCGTGGACACTCACCCGTGCCACCGACTACAACGATTCCACCGCTGGCGAGGTTGCCGCTGGCGACTACACGCTCACCATCGCCGGAACAAGCAACGTTGGCAAGACCTACGAGATGATTTCGACTGGTACTGGTACTGATGGTGTAATCCTTATCGGCACCGACAACATCAACTGGACGCAAGTTTCTGGTCAGGGCGCACAAGGGTATCAAGGCGTGCAGGGTGCCGGTGGTGTAATCGCCAACTACATCTCGGCATACGACACGACGACCCAGACGGCCTCATCCACAACGGTTTCCAACGTCGTAAACATCAACACGGTGAGCGCCAACTACGGGATTACCATCGCCAGTGGAAACCAAGTCACGTTCGCCCACGCTGGAACGTACAACATCCAATACTCGATTCAGTTTGCTAACTCTGACAGCAACTCTGACAACGTGGATGTTTGGCTTCGTCAAAACGGTACGGATGTCATTGACAGCAACTCGACGTATAACGTGCCTGGGACTTCGCATGGTGGCTCTGGTGCGCTGATTGCTGCCGTCAACTACGTCATCAACGTCAATGCCAACGACTACGTTCAGTTGGCGTGGGCACCGTCGAACACGACTATCTCCATCGCCGCCACTGGCTCCCAGACCGGCCCCACCGTCCCAGCCACCCCAAGCGTCATTTTCACTGCTCAGCAAGTGACATACCAAGGGGCGCAGGGAAACCAAGGCTACCAAGGTACACAGGGATTCCAAGGGACGCAGGGCTTTCAGGGTACAACAGGTGCACAAGGGGCGACGGGTTCACAGGGTTCACAGGGCAACCAAGGCTCAACTGGCGCACAGGGTACAACAGGTGCACAAGGTAGTCAGGGCTATCAAGGTAACCAAGGATTTCAAGGCAACCAAGGCAACACCGGAGCGCAAGGCTCCACCGGCGCTCAGGGCGCAACTGGTGCCACTGGTGCCCAAGGCTCAACCGGAGCACAGGGCAACCAAGGAAATCAGGGTAATCAGGGGTCTACGGGTAGTCAGGGTTCGACGGGTTCTACCGGAACACAGGGATTTCAGGGGAACCAAGGTAATCAGGGAGCCTCGGTTACTGGCGCTCAGGGTACACAAGGCAATCAAGGCTATCAAGGCAACCAAGGCAACCAAGGTGCGCAGGGCATTTACACCTCTAGCAACGGATTGCCCCCATACGACACGACGCTTCTCTGGCTAGACACAACCGCTTCAGGAAACGGTACTCAAGGCCCTCAGGGTGGTGGAAACATGAGTACGTCCACCTACGACCCAGCCAGTATTGCCCAGCAGGTTGTGGGCACGACGGCTTCTCAGACGCTAACCAACAAGACCCTGACTTCGCCCATCATCAACTTCCCCATCATCGCTTCACCAATCGAAAGCGTAAACCTCTCGACGGCGCAGTTGAGCAACGCCGTCCCAGCATCAATCCCTCTCAACACCCAGTCGGTGTACTACTACAACTCGTACTCACCAACCGCTCCGTGGCAGTTGAACTTGACAAATGCCCCAACTACTGCTGGTCAGTCAATCACAGTTGCCCTCATGGTCAACAACTCGGCAACTGCGTACTTGCCCAGCAACATTTCAGTGAACGGCTACCAAGCGGGCGCTTCGACTGCCATTTCCGCCATCTCGTACACGGGTGGCGTTGTTACCTACACTGCCAGCAACTCTCTGGTAGCAGGGCAGGAAGTGTACATTACGGGTGCGACAGGAAACAGCAACTTCAACGGTTCGTGGGTTGTCCTTAGCGCCACTTCTTCGTCCTTCTCGGTAACCAATCCAGCCACGGGTGCAACATCAACCGCATCGTTCACCACTCTCCCAGCGCAAGGCGCTACGAACAACGGCATCACGTCGTACTACCAAAGTGGAGTAGCGTGGTCTACTGCGGACGCTTCTACCCTCGATGTGTACGTCATAAACGCAATCTGTACGGGCACCAATACTTGGACGCTACTTCTCAACCTCAATAAGTACTAATGTCGCCCATTATTTCAGCACGAGCAGAGATGTCGGTGGACGGATACGGGGAGTTCCAAACCGTCCTAGTCAACCAATCAACTGGGTCGCACCTTTTCACCTCAACGGTGTACGCAACTTCTTCGGTTACGGCAAGCAACGCCCAGATGTACACATGGACGTGTCCAGCAGGGGTATACAACATCAGCGTCGTCTGCGTAGGCGCAGGTGGCGGATACTTTTCTGGCGGAACCTCGTACTTTGGAAGCGCAAGCATTGTGGCTTCTTCTGGTGGTCAAGCCAATGGAACAGGCGGTGTCGTACTGGCAGGTACTGGTGGCTCTGGCGGTGCTGGAAACTCTTATGACGGCGGTGGCGGCGGTGGTGCTGGTGGATACTCTTCCAATGGCGGAGCAGGTGGAACAACCCTAAATACGGGCGCTCGGTCAAGTGCTGGCGCATCATCAACCGACGGTGGTGGTGGTGGTGGCTCTGGCTACTACCAGAACCAGTACACCGTAGGCGGTGGTGCAGGCGGTGGTGGAACAGGCGTGTACGGCGCTAACTACCAATACTCAGGAACAGGTGGCGCTAAGGGGACACTATCGAGCGGTTACGCCTTAGGTGGCACTGGGGGCGGAAGTGGAAGTTCCGCTGGCGGTTCAGGCGGTCAAGGCGACAACAGCAGCAATCAAATAGACACAAATGGTACGGCTGGCACTACAGATTTCAGTACCAGTGGTCTGGCAGGCGGTCTTGGCGGCGCTTGGAGCAGTTACTCGCCTACGGCAAACTACGGCGGTTCTGGCGGTGGCGGTGCCTTCGGTGGCGGTGCGGGTTTTAGTGCCCCTTCACCCCCATACTCAACCCCACTAACCACACCCTTCAGCAGTGTTTTTTCTGGCGGTGGTGGAGCATTGGCATACATCAACAACTACTTGGTTATCCCAAACCAGACTTACACCGTCCAAGTGGGCACCGCAAGTGCTGGGCCAGTTCAAGCAACATACACTGGCGCTTCATCAAGTGGAAATGGCACAACGACGACAATAACCGTAGCCAACACTTACAAGGCTGGGCAGATTGTTTTTCTAAACAACTTCTCTCTAACACTCAATGGAACTTACATAATCACCAGCGCCAACTCATCTTCTTTTACCGTTGCCTCGGGGTACGTTGGCACAAACACTGGTGGAGTAGCGGCAATCCCAGCAAACGTTCAGGCAGGGGCAGGTGGCGGAGCCGTGCGCATTGTCTGGGGCATTGCAGGAACCCAGCGAGCATTCCCTTCAACTAATGTCAGTTCAACAACCAATGAGGTGGTCAACTAATGGCAAACGTAGTAATCGCATTCGTAGACGCTGGTGGAAACGTCACACTTGTCCTCAACACGGACGATACTCTCGCTACGTCGTTCACCTCTTCGGCGAACATCATTGACGTGACGAACAATGACATGGTTCCAAACGTCGGTTGGACATACGACGGAACAGACTTCATTCCACCAGCAACCATTAGCGCCGTTCCCGTAGCGCCCAACCCCAACCCAATCGCCTAATGGAAATCTTCCATCACCACATTCCAAAAGCAGGCGGAACGTACATCAAGTCCACATTGCTCGACCCGTTGGTCTACGCCCACGGCATTGAGGGTCAACAACTTTCCACCTCAGGCAGTCAAGAGCATTACGGGTGGAAGGACGTGGACGATGAGACGTTCGTCATCAGTTCAGTCCGAGAGCCAATGCGTCGCCTTGTGAGCCAATACGAGTACCGACGGGTGCAGATGGCGGAAGAGTGGTTGGCCTTTGACGAGTGGCTCGACACAAACGAAGTTGCGCTGACTAACTACCAGAGCAAGATGTTCGCCTACTCGTTCGATGTTCAGGGCGGTGCGCTGTTGACGAAACTCAACGCAATGCCCATTGAGGTGGAAAACGAGGCGGTTCTAAAGAACGTCAAGCGAGTGGACGTGCTTCTCCGTGACAACCAACTCAATGGTGAAACGCTAGAGGAAGTGCGCAAAGCAATCTGCACACGGTTCGACTTGCCCGACCTCATCAACGCCAAGTACACCATGCCGAACTACAACGCCAACACGCAGAGCCAGTTGACCTTCAACAACCTGTCGTACTCGCAAGTCAAGCGCCTTCAGAAGATGACGGAAGCGGACAGTGAAATCTACATGGACAACTCGTTGTTTTGGAAGCAGGGGCAATGATTATCCAGATAATCGGGTTGCCGACGGCTGGCAAAACGGTTCTTGCAGAGGCTTTGTCGGAATGGCTCGGTGCCATTCACCTCAACGCAGACGCAGTGCGAAACCACGTCAACGCCGACCTCGGGTTCTCCCACACAGACCGCATCGAGCAAGCCCGTCGTCTTGGTGGAATGGCTCGCCTGTTTCAGGAGCAAGAGTTCACTGTCGTCGTTGACTTCGTATGCCCGACGGTAGACACCCGTGAAGCATTTGGCAAGCCAGACTTCTTGATTTGGGTAGATAGAATAGGGTCAAGTCCATACCCCGACACCAACACCATGTGGGAAACGCCTGACGCAGACCTCGTAATCAAAGACGGTTTGACCGTTGAGCAAGAACTTCAGATGGTTTTGGAACTAATCCGAAAGGCGCAGTGAAATGTCCCAGTTGAAGTATTTTGTGCCTGCGACGGGTTCTCCGTTCACGCCGACTTCGGTGGCGGGCACAGTCGTTGGCATTTCCAGCACAGCCAACGTTGCCGTCGGTATGTTTGTCGAGAACGCTTCGGCTGGTGTCAACACGACCATTTCCTCGATTGGAACAGGCACCGTTACGGTTGCCCTCGGCACGGGTATCACCACATCAACTCCGCTCGTTATCGGCTCGTGGGTTACCGCCGTCGTCGGCTCACAGGGACTTCAGGGCAATCAGGGTATCCAAGGGGTGCAAGGAGTTCAGGGCGTACAGGGTATCCAAGGTGCCCAGTCAACCTTGATTGGGCCTCAGGGTTATCAGGGAAACCAAGGTAACCAAGGGTTCCAAGGAAATCAATCTTCCATTGCCGTCGGTACGGTCACCACAACGGCGTACCCCAACTCTGCAATCGTCACAAACGTCTCTGCAACCGCAGGTCAAGCGGTATTCAACTTCACCCTTCCTCAAGGGCCTCAGGGAAACCAAGGAAATCAGGGCAGTCAAGGAAACTCAGCCGTCTCTCAGAACGCCGTGTTCAATGCTCCCTACGAGGCATTCACTCTCGGTGGTAGTTCAATCGCATCTTCCAGCACGGTCACCATTGCACTTGCCACTAACCCTGCCTTCGCCTATTACAACGGTGGTGTCGGCGGTCAGTACACCATTGCAATCACGGGTGCGCCAACAACTTCTGGTCAGTCCGCCACCGTAGTCTTTTCAGTGCTAAACGGTTCGACGGCGTATGCCCCGTATACCTACACGTTGAACGGAACCAACTCGTACTCAAGTACGACCCAGTTCCCACCAAGTGGCAACACAACTAACGGCATCACAACGTTCTGGCAGGGCGGTACCGCACCATCGAGCGCCAACCCATCAACCGTTGACGTGTACACGTTCACCATCATGTCAACGGGTACAAGTACTTGGACGGTCTTTGCCTCACAGGTCAAGTACTAATGCCCTTTCCAAATACTTTTGCTGAAGGAACGGCTCGTGGTGCAGGGTTTGAGACTACCGACACACGCACAGTCAACTCGCACCTTTTTCTACCAGCCTCAAACAACTACAACCAGTTTGCTGTGTCGAACGTTTCAGGAACAACGGTAACCGTCGCCAGCACGGGCAACATCTCTGCTGGAATGAACGTGTTTACGGCTACCGCTACCTCGGTGTGCAGGAACGTCACGACGGTTGCTTCAGTTGTGAGCGCCACGACGTTCACGGTGTCAAGCGCCACGGGTATCACCACAAGTGTCACGTTGTACGTTGGTTACGGAAACGTCCCCACCAACTCGACCACGGGGCGTTCCACCACTTACTCATGGGTAAGCCCCGTGACCGCAACAGCCACAATACTTCTCATCGGCGGCGGCGGCGGTTCTGGTTCTGGCGGTCAGCCTTTTGCTAGTTCCAACTACGGCAATGGTGGCTCATCATCATTCTCCAATGGAACGTACACGCTTACCGCTAATGGTGGAACAACGGGTCTAAACCCTACGGGCGGTTCTGGCGGTGGAGTTTCAACGTCGGGAACATTGGGAACCGTGACGTACACGGGCTACGCAGGTGGCGCTGGTGGAACGGGGAGTGCTGCTCGTGCTGCTGGGGGCGGTGGGTGCGCTGGCTACAACGCTGCTGGTGGAACGGGTGGCGCTAACAATGCCGCAGGAACTACTGGTGCCGCTGGCGGTGGCGGTGGCGGTGGCGGTGGTGGAAACACCAACGGCGAAACGTACTTCGGTGGCGGTGGCGGTGGCACGGGCATTTACGGTGGCTGGGGAACTTCGGGAACGTCAACTGCCCGTGCGTTATCAGCCTCATGGTCAGGAACTATTGGAACAGGACTTCCAATCACCACGGGTATGTACCTTACGTTCACGCCCCAAACTGACGCTGGTGGACAGTCGTATTACTATTACTCAATCCAACAGGTAACTTCGTACAACTCTGCCACGGGTGCGCTTGTCTGCACGTTGAGTGTGTCTAGCGGCCCAGCAACGACGTACACGGCTTGGTATGTCACTCCAAGTCAAAACAACGGACAGGTTGCAAACCCTTGCTCTGCTCACGGGATTGGTAACGCTTCATACAACACTTACGGTGGCTTCGGTGGTTCCACTTGGGGCAACACGGGAACTGCTGGCAGTGGCCTCATCAACTACTACAACTTTCTTAGCGGTACGTTTGCTGGCTTCACCTCAACCAATACTCCGCAGGCGTATCTGTATTGCAACGGCGGCTTCCCAGGCGGTGGCCTTGGTGGAAACGGTGCGAACACAACCCCCGACGCTAGTACAGGTTCAGGCGCTGGTGGCGGTGGAGCGTTGCTTTATGCCAACAACATCAGTCTCGTGCAGGGAAACACTTACACGATTACTGTCGGCTACGGTGGAATAAACAACAACCCCAGTTACAACAACCAATCCTTCACGCCACCAATCGGCTGGTGGCCTCAAGGTGGAAACGGCGTTGTGCGCATCTGTTGGGCGAGCGGAGCGGCCTATCCGTACACAGGCATCGCTGGTGCGTTGAACCCCTACCTCAGTGGTTATCAGGAAGTCGTCCACACAAACGGGGTATAGTCGTCTCCATGACGATTTCAGTGTTCACGCCCAGCCACAATCCAAAGTGGCTAGATGAAGTGTACGACAGCCTCAAAGCGCAGACGAATCCCGACTGGGAATGGGTGGTGTTGCTGAACAATGGCGCAGAGTGGGACATGCCCGACGACAGCCGTGTCAGAGTTTCACACGCAAATCCAAATGTCAAGGGCGTGGGCGCACTGAAAAAACGTGCGGTGGAGTTGTGCAACGGCGACATCATCTTGGAACTCGACCACGACGACCTTCTTCTGCCGTCGGCGCTTGACGAGGTGGTCAAGGCATTTGGTGAAATGCCCGACGTTGGCTTCGTCTACTCCGACTTCTCGCAAATCAACGAGGACGGAACACCGAACTACTCTCGGTTTGATGACAACTACGGGTGGTCGTACTACGCAGACCGCAACTACCAAGTGGTGCAATCAAAGTCCCCACACCCCCATCACGTCGCATACATCTGGTACGCACCAAATCACCTCAGGGCGTGGCGCAAGAGCGTTTACGAAGCGGTGGGCGGCTACAACGACACCTTCGTCGTGCTCGATGACCAAGACCTGATGTGCCGCATGTACCAAATCACGTCATTTCACCACATACCCAAGAACCTCTACCTGCAACGGGTGCACGCTGGACAGACGCAGGCGCAAGCCGACATCAACCCAGCAATCCAAGACGGAACACAGCAGTTATACGAACGGTTCATCTCGGACATGATGGTGAAATGGGCCAAGGACAACAACCTGTTTGCCTTCGACCTCGGCGGTGCACACAACCCAGCCAGCGGCTACCAGACAGTAGACATCAATGAGCCTGCCGACCACGTTGGTGATGTGTTTGACATCCTCGGCGCTTGCCCCGACAACTCGGTAGGCGTACTCCGTGCCAGCGACTTCCTCGAACACCTCGACCCAATGCGCAAGGTTGAGATTTGGAACGAAATGCACCGTGTACTGGCAAGTGGTGGAATGGTGCTTAGCCTGACCCCTAGCGCCACTGGCGTAGGAGCGTTTCAAGACCCGACGCACATCTCGTACTACGTTGAGCAGAGCCATTGGTATTGGACAGATGCCAACTACCGCCGCTTCGTCCCATCCATCACCGCCAAGTTCCAAGTCTCTCGCTTGCGCACCTACTTCCCCAGCGAGTGGCATCAGCAGCAGAACATCAGTTACGTCCAAGCCAACCTCATTGCCCTCAAAGAGGACAGCGAACGCTTCGGTGGTATTCTTAGTATCTGAGCGACCATGTAGAAGGTGAAATGTCAAGGGGTGTCAAGTACAGCCAAGCCTTCTTCAACGGCGGACAGTACGATTTCGCAGGGCGCTTCCTGAGCGGTGCGAGCGAGAATAACCAATCGCAAAAGACCAACGCTGAAAAGGCTTCAGAGAGCAACAAGGCATCCGTCGCCGCTGAACGCCAATACACCGTCACTACCAAGTCACAGACCCGTAATGAGACTGGATTGACAACGGTACTGCTAGAGGCGACCAATGGTGAAAAGTCTGTTTCGTCATCAAAGATTGGTCGGGGTGCAGAGGCGAGCAACACCAACGCCGAGCGTGCGGTGTCGTCCGCAAAAACCAACGCCAATGCCACGGTTTTCACCACAGAGGTTGCCAACCAGCGTGCGTACAACAAGACATCGCAAACGCTTGGGGGGCAGTCAACAAACGCCGTCAAAGTTGTTGGCATTATCCGTTCTGCTATTTCCGCTTTGGTGGAAAAATCAACTTCTGGTCGCATCTACGCCAGTGTCAAGAGTTCGCAAAGTAGCGAACTTCCAAATGTCGAGACTGCTAATCAGCACGGCTACGTCGTGACAGACAACAACCGCTCGGTAGACCTAGAAGCCATTTATTCAAGCGCCGTTGGTGGGACTGCCCTTAGTGGGGTTGTTACTAGTGGCGCAACGCAGTTTGACGCTTACGCCTCTTTCGTTATAGGTGATTACTACGGGAAGGTCATTCGATTCTCAAACGGCAACGCATACGTTGACATCCCCGTTGTGAAAGTTACATCTTCAACACTCATTCACACAGGCGACCCGTTCACCACCTACTACCTTGCTTCCCCCGTTCCAACCGTCAATGGACAGTCAACGTGGACTTTGGCGGGTTTCTACGGCGACTACAAGGACAACAGTGTCGTCTTGTACAGGGGCATCAGCACAGAGGCAACGGCTGGCGCACAAGCCCACGGCTACAGCGCAGTTGATGCTGAACCGTACCTCGTCGAAGGCCAAGAAGTTGCCCGTGCTGCAAACTTCCCACGCACTTCTGAGGCCAGTGAAATCCTGTCGCAGGAGAATGGCAAGGCTTACTCGTCGGTAAAGAATGGGGCCACGTCGGAGACGCAGGCAACTAACGCCACCAAGTCACGCACCGTATCTGAAACAAGTGAAACACCATTGACCGAAAGTACTGTCGGTTCCAAATCTCGTGGCGTAACCAAAACAAACGAAACGGCGTTGGTGGAATCAACCGAAGCAGCCAAGTCCGCTCAATACTTCGCCGCCGCACAAGCCGCCGAGGTGGAAAAGACAGTGGCAACCAAGTCATACGGCACTTCCAAAACGAGCGAAACCACGCTCACACAAAAGACTGAGGTTGTCAAGTCTACCTCGTTCTTCGGCGCTGCTTACTCCGCTCTGGTGGAATCAACCGTTGGTTACCGTGCGGTAAGTGCCGTCCGAACTGGCTCCGCTGCGCTTCGCCAAGCGACCAAGGCCATAGCGACGTACTTCAAGTACTCGGCAGCAATCACCAGCCTGTTCGGTTTCAAGAACCCAAATCCGTTCTACACCGAGAACACCGCCGAGACGTTCGTCAACCCCAACCAGCAGTCGTTCACCACCCAAAACACGGCAGAGGGATTCCGAGAGGACGGGGTATCATCGTATGAGGACGGACAGTAGTTTCACCTCTTTAGTCGCCAAAGGAAAGCAATGACCATTCATTACCCCACCCCTGCCGCAAGCCTGCCAGCCGCAGCATTCCAATGGTTCGACGCAAGCGGTGCACTACTGGATTTCAGTAGCGGATGGACGTTCAAAATGACGATTGGTCAGCCACCCAACGGTGCCACGATTACCAAGACCAACCAGACCTACTTCGTGACCAACTCGACTGTTCCACCTACTGTGGGGCAGCCAAACTTGACTGTCAACTGGGCCGTTGGCGAACTCTCGTCCTTGTCGGCAGGGCGTTTGC
>Ga0214192_1000013_pt1 | contig 126733 bp, 122 predicted proteins | sample TroBogEpilimnion_44_FD_153030 | JGI IMG/M metagenome (GOLD analysis project Ga0214192, IMG submission 153030) | Freshwater microbial communities from Trout Bog Lake, WI - 29JUL2008 epilimnion | ecosystem: Environmental > Aquatic > Freshwater > Lake > Epilimnion/Euphotic zone | place: Trout... | reverse complement strand
CAGCATATGTACTACCAATACCGATATTACCTGAAACGTTTAATTTATTGATAAGAGATGTGCCACTGACACCAATACCGACTCCTCCTTGGACTGTTAGCCCATTATTTGGTGACAAGGCGACACCGGCATAATTAGAGCCAATAGAGACACTTCCTGCAACATCGACTTTGTTTGTGGTACTTGAAGTACCGACACCAAGAGTACCAGAGAGAATCATAGAATTAGTATTTGGTGCACGAGTGTTATTGGTTGCATATGAACCCAGTGCCACTGCACCAGCGACATTGAGCGCATTTGCAAGAGACGCACCATAGGTACCAATACCAACATTACCGGCCACTGCAAGACCATCTGTTGGTGCATTGACTATACCAGCATATGTACTACCGATACCCACATTTCCTGAAATATCAGCTTTATTAATAGAAGAAGCGTTTGCAGTACCGACAACAAATGCACCTGCTACAACGAGACCATCGGTGGGTGCACTTATATTATTGTTTGTATATGTTGCGCCAACTGAGAGTGAACCACCGACATTTAATTTATTAGGAGTACCATATGTACCAATACCAACATTTCCAGCTATAATTGCACCATCAACAGAAGCTGCCTGATTACCTGCGTATGTTGAACCAATTGCGATATTACCTGCAACATCAAGAGTATTTGTTAACACTGGCGATGTTGCACCAAGACCAATACCAACTCCTCCAGATACCAATAGACTATTTGCTGGAGCAAGTGGTATCATGCCATATATTGTGCCTATAGATGCGTTTCCAGCCACACTCAAATTATTTAATGAATTTGTAGTACCAATACCTACATTTCCATTATTATCAATGCGGAATTGTTCAGTACCACCAGTAGATATAGCCATAACAGATGTACTCGGGGAAAATATACCAGTACTATTATTTCCGACACCAAAAGTGTATGCAGGTGATGCTGCTGTTCCGCTGTCAGTTGTTTGAATTTGAAGAGGATATATAATATTTACATTCTTAAAATCCATATTTCTACTATTTGCACCAAAACTTAAGTATGAAGTACCAGTTGGAGCAATCATACCATATGCTGTAATCAAATTGGTCGTTCCGCCACTTCCTCCGCCTAAAATAATATTATCTGCTTGGATAACACCTTTTACGATGAGAGTACTTGTATAATTTGCCGGGTCCGTACCAATACCTACACGGCCATCTTTACCGACTACAAAAGCACTATTAGAAGTTGGAGTTGATAATCTCATTAATTCTACATCAGTAGAATTGGCATGGGATACATGTACACGTGCAGTTGGTACAGTACCGATACCGAATTTACCAGCACCAGTAAAAACCACATTGCAAGAAGTGCGGTCTGTTGATGTCATTTTCAACATATTATATGCAGAATTATCTTGTTGTATATATACGACGTCTTCGTTGCTTCCGCTTGCACTTTCAATATAAAGTTGAGCATTCGAAGCTAATGTCGCCGGAATAACACCTCCAAAACTTCCAATAGCAGTTTGACCTTTTCCATTTACAAATAATACAATATTCGAATTCGCCATAAATTCTGCAACATTCGCGTTTGTTGTGGTATTTGCCTGATTTACAATAAGTGCCGGTCCAGTTCCAAAATTATTAATAGTAAATTGGTCAGTATTACATGTTGTTGTATTAATTACAAAAAATTCACCATTAACATTTAAATTTCCTGACATATTAATATTATTGACACCATTTAAGTCGCGAGAATTGAAATTAATACCTTGACCGCTTGTACTATTAATAGAATTCGTTGATAGAGTGCTACCTGCATTAATACTCACGTTAGCTACATTTGTAAGATTTGTAGCGGATACATTAATGGTGGATGTGCTCTGTGATGCTAAGCTATCTACATTTACCGTTGTAGATGCGACTTGATTAGCATTTGTATAATTTTTTTGAGACATATTTATTGTATTTGTTCCTAATGTAGTTGTAATGTTTGCAATGTCAAGAGTAGTTACTTTTGATAATGTATTAATATTTGAAAGAGTATTATAAGATACATTAATAATACCGGTTGTACCATTATTTGTAGATTGTGCAGTTGTTAAATTTAAGACTTGTACATTGGAAATAATAGAAGTATTAATATTACTTAAATTATTGTTATTAAAATTAAAAGTATTCCCATTTACTATATTGAAATTATTTGTTAATAATGTATTATAAGCAGTTATATTGGATGCCGCAAAGTTACCATTTAAGTTATTCAATCCGTATAAACCAGTATATACATAACCATTGACATATACGGAATCTGGCGACCCACCGGTTGTTAAGTAACTCGGGACAGCGTTAATGAAAGTAAGAATACCAGTAGCATAATCGAATATATATGGATAAGCAGTGTTATCTACAGTATTTGTAGCATTTCCAGTGGTCGTACCGTGGAAAATAACTGGAAGATAACTTGCATTAAACTCTGGTGGAATCCAGTTTTTTACTCCTGTATTCCAACTTCTACCATTTAAATCACTAATTACATCTACACCAGGACGATTATGAATATTTGTAGCTACAACAAATACATTTTGTGCGGGTACACCGACACCAGGACCGGAAAATAACTTAGGACTATCCGACCAAATCTGATCAGCATGTACAAGTTCTGCATTCGGAATTAATTCATTCTGAGGAGATATATTTGTGAGTGTATATGTGCCATCAGATTTGATTTTTCTATATATAACTTTCTTATATAAATAATCCAATTCCGCGATTTGCTGCTGAGTAATCGTTGCCGACATTATCTAATATAATCATATAGATTTGTTTATACAAAAATAAATCTATAAAAATAAATCTATAAAAATAAATCTATAAAAATAAATAAAAATAAATAAAAATAAATAAAAATAAATAAAAATAAATAAAAATAAATAAAAATAAAAATAAATAAAAATAAATAAAAATGAATATTGGTATCATCATCTTCTATTGAACTTTAGATATTGAAGATCTAACTATTTGTAATGGATAAGGTAGTGGTATCGATAGAACCATTAAATTGAACACTTACATATATGTTTGTATATGCGGATAATGTAGTACCTTGTGGAAGTGTTATAGGGTATCTATCTCCTGTTGGAGGGGCTGTATATGTAGATGCGCCACATCCGCTATTTCCCGTATTTGTGTATAAATATTTAGCATTATACCAATTACCAAGAGATACCCAATAGACATAGAGATTTGTAATACCAGTTGTATTTGCACTATTAAAGTTAATAACAAAAGAACCGAGTGCAGCAGTCGTGGTTATTAAGAAACTAAAGTAGCTATGGCTGCCTGTTAAATTTGGTAATGTAGGTGCATATGTACCACGTGGAACATTATTAATATTGCTATAAATGAATCCAGTATATGGTGAATAGAAACCATCATTTGTAGAAATTGTATTCCCTCCGGTAAATGAAGTTAAATTAGAAATTGCTGGTACGGCAGGTGCTACTACACTACTTGAAGTAGCTTGTCTTACCACAGATGTAATAGGCATATTTGGATATGTAGCCACATTCATGTATGTTTCGTTTATCGCAGAACCCAGATATAATATTCCTGAATTTGATACATTTGAAATAAGTGTTGTAGAATATCCTCCTTGATAATTTATATTATATACAGTAGCACTTATTGGGAGAGTAGATACTGTTTCACTGCTATTTAATGTTACGGATAGAGTATTATTATTTGTACTATTTGCAACTAAAAAGTTAGTGAATACTTGAGAGTATGTAAAAGCGACACCATTAATTATTACTACATTTGTTATTACAGATGGTGATGTAGGATTGATAGTATTATAAATATTTGTAAAAGTTAAACTACTCACTGGGAATGTTAAGGTTGTTCCGTATCCATAATAAGGAACGCCGCTAACATATATATATGACCCACTACTGAATGTAGGTGTTCCTGATAAATTGATATTTGGTTGTCCTATGGAATCTGTTGCTCCCACTGTAAAAGTAGAAATAGCATTGCTATTAAAGAAACTTCCAGCTCCTACACCAGGAGTTGTTGATGTAAGGTTTAGCGAATATGTTCCGGGAGAAAAGGTATAATTATTAATATAAGCAGTAGCTGTATTATTAATTGTCTGTGATGATACAACTGTACCGGTGCTTGTCTTTAAAGTATATGTATATTGTGTAGAATTACCATTGAATAATAAAGTAATGGGTACATTGCCAGTAGGAGGAATAACACCTATTGTTATTTTTGCACCATTTACAAATGTAAAATTAGCTACATTTGTAAATGTCTGTATAATATTGCTACCGAGTATCATAGGTGATGCAATTGTCCCTGCGACATCTAACATTACTGTTGGTGACTGGGAACCGATACCTACATTACCGTTTTGATTGACACGTAATGCCTCAGTTCCCGAAGTACTTATAGCTAAGTTATTATTAGATGGTTCAAATATGCCAGTGTTTGCGTTTGTTTGGAATGTAAGTGCGGGAGATGAAGCGGTTCCTTGACTTGTAAATTGTATTTGCTGAGGATATATAATAGAAATATTACTTAAATTTGCGCCACTGTAATAGATGGAACTCGAACCAATAAATGGAGAAAAGTTATTGGCAAATACAGTATTACTTGTATAAAGTGAATTATTTAATATCATATCTTTGACATTGCAAAAACTGGTATTATTGTATTGAAGATAGGCTGTGCCTGCTGGTGCTTGCAACCCTTGTGTTGTAATCAAAGAAGGGGACCCACCGGAACCTGCAGCACCAATTTGCAGAGAATCTACTTGCAATGTACCTTTTACAGTAACTGTATTACCGGCAACTGTATTTGTACCGAAACCGACATTCCCGTTTGCATCAATGACGAATGCGGGATATGGATTTAATGGGTCTGTTTTTACAACCTCGAATCGTGCTAAACTGGACCAATTAGAGTATACATTACTCCCATATACTTGAAACATAGCATCGGGACTACTGGTATTAATACCTACACGGTCTTTTTGTAATACTACTGATTTCTGAAGATTCGAATATCCAGTGACCATACCCAAATATAAATTATTGAGATTCGTTCCGGATTTATCGTAATTACTAGAACCAATGACAACACCGGTTTGAAGATTATCTACTCCGGTATTAGTATAATTATTTGTATATAATCTCATAAAAACTTCATCAGTTGTTGATGAAAATTGTGTGACTTCTACTTGATTCGAGGCTTGCACACCTAAAGTAATCTGATCCGTGGTATCTGCAAAAAACATCGACATAATTTATGTTTCGTCTACTATATTCATTTTATTTTTAATTTTATATTTATGCGATTTCTCTATTTATGAATGCGATTTCTCTATTTATGAATGCAATTTCTCTATTTATGAATGCGATTTTGAATTTTATTGAATCTTTGCCTTTAATTCCTTGATGCATTCTATTAAAAGTCCAATAATAACATCATATTGAACACCATAATATCCATTTGGAAGAGATTTTACTGCTTCGGGTAAAACTGTTATTAATTCTTGTGCTAAGATACCTCCAGATTTTTCATTAGAATATTTATATCGAAATGTATATCCATGTATTGCGTCTATTTTATCTAATGCATTTTCGATGCTATTAATTTCGAATTTTAATCGTGAATCTGAACTAATAATAGGAGAAGAATTGAGTGTCAATGTATTATCAACTGATAGTGAAGAGTTCAATATTCTAACAGTAGATCCTGTTGCTGCCGATATATAATCTGTTGAAATTCCTCCAGGATTATTTACAGAAGATAATGATGAATATACTTGTAACTGTACTGAAGATCTTAATGCAAGTGTTGTAGTATTATCGCTTAATGTAATTGTCTGTAATCTTAATATAGGTCCTGCAATAGGATCTGTAATATTTATAGTTTGTCCAGATATATATTGTAAATTAAGATTGCAACAGGATACTATACCTGTTACATTTACATTTCCATTTACTTGTAATGAAGTATTCAGTGGAATATTAGATGTTCCTATCCCTATACCAGGGTGTGTGCCGCATAAATAAACTGCAGGAGACCCTGAAATAAAAGTTTGCAGTAAATCGCCACCTGTATTATTTTCAAATATTGCAGTGGGTATTACTGCGGCATTTTCAATAGCGTGTATTCTTGCTGAAGGATATACATTATTAATGCCGAGTCTATCTGAAAATACACCAGTGCCTTGGACGTGTAACTTCTGTAATGGATTTTTAATACCGATTCCTACATTTTTCTGAGTTTTGAGATATTGGAAATTATATTGATTATTTAATAGTGAATTATCAATTAAATTATTTGTATTTAGGAATACGAGTTTTTGTGGAAGAATATTTGAACTAATTCTACCAGTATTTGAGTTTACTGTAACAAATGACGATGTATCGATGGATGCACCGTAGAATCCGCCAGTAAATGTCAGGTCACCTTTAATATGTACATTACCTGATACTTCCAGTGCAACATTACTTGTAAAAACACTCGTACCTATGCCGAGTTGTGGATATCCTAAATTATTCTCTTGAATTCTCATCCATTCTATACTACTCGTTGCGGATGCGCCGGCATAAAATGCATGAATCGCATTTCTGGCAGGTACCTGATAATTAGTTATTCCATATGTACGTCCTATATCATATGTATATCCTATGCCACTGAATTGATGTATACTTTGATTATTATAATCAGATAGAATGATTGCTTTACGGGATACAGCACCATTTATTATTCCAAAATTACTACTATATGTTGGACCATAAATATTGAACTGTGTTTGATTTGTAGAAGTATTTGCGTAAAATTGAGCGATGGGATTATTATTTTGAAGTACTGAGAAATTATATCCTGATGATGATAAAGTAAAAACGGGAGTACCTGAATTTAAAATAGGTTGTAATAGTATATTTTTACCATATAATTGTGGATTGGGAACACTTTGGTAGGCACCAGTTGCGGATCCAGAATTTACGAAAGTTAATCTTGATTCGGATAAACTACTTTTTAGTAGAAGGGTATCTACATTTGAACTTGAGATCAGAGACCTTGGATTTATAAATACTGATGTCATCTATCGTATTACTAGAAAAAATAGGAAAATTAAGAGTTTAGGACATTATTTATTTTTTGGAAACGGATTTCTTTTTCTTTTTCGCTTTTGTTATTTCTTCGCTGCCGGCATTTTTCTTTTTATGTGAAGTTTTTTTATTTTTACCGGCCCCACCTGCAGATTGCACAGAGACTGGTGAGAGGATTTCGTGCACGGAGCCTCCCGCAGCAGCACTACTATCTTCAACGGCGATTCCACCAGCTAAATCTTGGCTCAATGACATTCCGGCGGAAAATGCGGCAGGAGCATATTGTACTGAATTTACATCAGCAGAACCGATGACACTTGACGGAGAATGATCATCCGTAATTAACGATTTAGTATTGTATATCTCTGCTAAATTACCTACATCAGATCCACCCTGTTGAGATGTTTCCGTATTTAAAACTTTCGTTGAATAATCAATACCGTTTCCACCTGCATATCTTTCAGGTGGAAGTGGTCCCGCTGGTATAAATGCATTTATAGCGGCTAATTCGATGCTTCCATCAGTATAAGCAACTGTATTTTCAGCATCTAAATTGGGAACTTTAGTTCCGGAAGTTGGATTTATTACTTTATTAGTGTCTGCTCCTGGTGGTCCGACTAATCTTTCTACACCTTTTTTAAATATTGAAAATTCCCTTGCGAATTTTAAAGCAACTTCCTTCGCTGCGGCGGCGGCGGCGGCGTCGGCGTCGGCGGCGGCTGCAGCATCAATTGCGTTAGTAACAGTGGTGTAAGAATTAACTAAATTATCCAATAAATAATCTACTAAATGTACATTCATTGATTTTACAATATTATTTAATTGGTTATTATTTACTTCACTAATATCTACTGGACCACCAAGATCATAACCCAATGGATCATTGAATTTATATGCAATATGATTAGGAGGAAGATCAGCACCAGGAACAGCAGCAGCAGCACCAGGAACAGCAGCAGCAGCATAAGTAAATTTTAATATTTGAAAAATACTTTTATATATTACTACTCCATCTCTTGCTGTTTTCAATTCCCTAATTTTATTCTGTACTGCTTCAATCTTATGAGCATCTGCTCCTGGTGCTGCTGCTCCTGGTGCTGCTGCTCCTGGTGCTGCTGCTGCAAGTTTTTCATGGCTATCGATAAGTAAGTCATTTAATGCACTACCAACTGCTGTAACTTGAGGAGTAAATATTGCTGGTGCTGCCGCTGCCATTCTAATAAAGTATCTTATTATAATTATATATTATTTTTATTTAAAATAAAACAATGCTATTATAATTATTACTGGGTCTTGGATAAATTTCAGGCAAGAATTTAATATTATGTTCCGCTTTTGCATAATTTTCCAAAATTGTCAACATTTTTGTCTTTAATGCCGTAAATCTCTCTACATTCCGAGTTAATATCTCTTCTGTATTTACACCATAAACATGTTTAAAAGATTCAGGTATTACAAATATTAAACTATAAAGTATTTCAAGTATTTTGTCAGATACGTCAATAAACGTCGGAATATAACTTCGCGGCTCATATCTATTTCCCAATATGTAAATATATATTTTCTGCAAATTATCCATATTTAATATTAAGTCTCCATATCGTGCTTTATCAAACATTCTTAAAATATTTAAATCTTCCACTATCTCAACCATAATTTTATTCTTAAATATATATTTAAACTTCTTTTTCTTCGGAAATTTATTAATATTATATATTTCACTATTCGCCTCTTTCCGTTTCTCTGATTCCAAATTTATAATGTCCTCTGAAATAGCATTCGTTTCACTCAATACTTTATACTGATTATTTAAATAATAGTATCCGAAAAATCCAAAAATTGTTATTATTATTATCGATAACAATTTTTCATTACTATAAGAATTTAATTGATAGAATACTATTGCACCAAAAAATATAAAAAATATAACTTGATCTCTGAATAGCATCGTTATTTACTACACCCTTAATTATTTAGGCAGAAGAATCAATGAAATATAATATAAAAGAAAACACTATCAACCATATTCCTACATATATCCGTCTATCTCTTGCAGTAAATGCCATAAATATACTACGTCTATATTCACTATTTGATATAAGTTCTTTATTACTTATAGCATCGGAAATATCATTAATGATATCTATAGCAGTCTGAATAGTTTTTCTGAAAATTTCTTTTAAAGATAAATGAATCCAGGGAGTATTTGGATCTTCATCCGGAATTTTCCTCGTTTTGTATTTCTCCAAAAATATATTTATTTTATCAATGAGTTCTTTTTGCTGCAAAGAATCATTACTTAGTTCTATAAGTTGTGATGACTCTTTAATAGAATTATAAATGTCTTCCGGTTTTACATCTTTCAAATCTATATTTTTATCTATAACTATCGCTGATGGTGTTGTCGTTGCTGCCATCTGTCTGTGACGTGTGACTCTATATTATAATATATTAAATTGTATCCATCATATCAACAGTGGCAATCATATGTCTCCTGCAACAATAGCGAGTTAATCCAATATTATTCAATATCTCGCCAGTATGCACACTGTCGAAGAATTTCTCTTTTTTAACGGCCGGGGCTCCAGCAGGGGCTCTCGACGGGCCTGCACCATCTGGACCCGCTACAACTACGCCTTCGTCTTTCTTCAATTCTTTTTCTAGTTTATTAACTTGTTCAATATAGTAATCATATTTATCAGCAATAACTTTTCCACATGTAAAACACTTAATAGGAATAATCATTGATAAATATATGGGGGAGGGGGGTATACTAATAATATATAAATAAAAATCATTTTTTTAAATCGAAATCAATAATAGAGATACAATAATAGAGATACAATGGATTTTTATAATTTAAAAAATAATGTAAATAATGTCGTAAATACATTAGCAATTTTGCAGTCTAAAATAGATGAGTTAAATGAACGTATAGATAATTTAGACAAAAATATAAATTCCATTCAAGAAAATATAAATAGCGATTTAATGCACATAAAAGAGGATCTCATGAACGAACTTAACCAAACTGCAGTACCATTAATAAATTCGGGTATAGATGCGTCCAAACCTGAATTACGTAATTATATTCGAATGATAATTACAGAAGAATTCCGTCGGAATTCCTAAACACGACATCTTTGTATCTCGAAGATACTCCTGCACTAGTAGCTGCAGTGGAGATTTTCGGAATATCATTCTGCAAATGTTGATAGAGTTCTATTAAATTATTAGCTACATCTGAGCGGCTGTTTAATAAACCCTGTGATTGTTTCACTTGTTCAATAGATTCTAATAATAATTCTTCGCCTTCTTTTAGCATATCCACTTTAATTTTTAGTAAACCATATAAATGTGTAAAATCACAACTATTAAGATTCTTTACACTTTTATATAAATCTGTAATAGCAGGCATATTTTTTTCAATTTCTTCTTTTGATAGAGTTAAGTATTTATATAATTGCATATATTCATTATTATATGTTAAAATATTATTGGAATGAATAGAACTTGTAAATAATCCTAGTTTACTCCCGTCAATGGTAGTTCTTTTCCGTGGATAATAAACTTTAAGACCACTGCCGCCTCCTTCAGTGCCTCCGGTGTTTATTATCCAAGAAAGTTGGATTCTATAGGTAAACTTATAATTTTCAAATTCTGACAATACTTTTGTAGCTATATTTTTACGAATAAAATAGGCTTCTTTTGAAGGCAGAATTTTACCTGATGCATTTAATTCATTAAGACTTTCTAGATCCTGTTTATCTTTTGGATTAACTGATTTAGATAATCCAAGAATAATCATATCCCATTCGTGATTCTTATGGTCTAGAGTTAAGATATCTTCAAAATTTTGTATACAATCTTTTAATATAACTGTGTCGTCTTCTATGATTAAATAAAGATCATCATCAGAACTATATTTATTATTCACTATTTTTTTGAGGGCTTCTTTATGTTTTTCAATATTGCTAATCATTTCTAGACTTAATACTTGAATGCATTGATCAAAGAATGGATTACCGGTTTTGTCATATGATACTTTTTTCTGTAATTCTTCTAATTGAGAATGCAGAGCAGTTGGATCTGGAGAAATAATTAATACAATCTCTACTTTATAATTTGCATTTTGCGCGGATTTCTTTAAAACTTGAATAATTGGCTCTAATTTTTGCATACGTATAGACAATGCCGATGTATGAATAATAAATATTTTAAGAACAGGCATTTTCTGAGAGGGTGCTTTAAAAAAAGAATGAAGCTAAACCTTAAATAAAAATAGTAAATAGAATAATAAATAAAAAATGATTATTTCATATAAAGATATATAGAGATATATATAGATATTATATAGATAGAGAAAGAAATGGAATTTTGCGAAATTTGCGATAATCTATTATACTTGCGCGCTGAAGAAGATAATTCTTTAATAAAGTATTGTAAACATTGTACTTTTTCGAAAAAAGAAAGCGCATCAGGAAATAATAGAGCTATTAAAGTATCTCAGAATCTATATTCAGAAGATGACCTATTATATTTGCAATATCAAAATAAATATTTACGATTTGATCCGACATTGCCGCGTGTCACACATTCATTAGCGCAATCTGATAAAATTCTCATTTGTCCCGATGCAAGTTGTAAGGAATCTAAACAAAAACCGCAGACTTTATATGTAAAGTACCATCCAGTACATATGAAATATTTATATTGTTGTGATTATTGTGGAATAACTTGGCGCGAAGAGGATATAAAATAAAAAATGATATAAACGTTTATAATTTACTTATATTTAATTATATACAATTATTTTAATAGAAAGATATGGCTGCAGCAAGTACATCGAGAAAACATAATTTCATAATAACAGATGACTCCGAGGTAATCAAGAATGTAGATATGTCTAAATATAAATCACTTCCCTGGATGACAAAATATGAATTTGACCAAGTTATCGGATTGAGAACTATGCATCTTTCTATAAATGCAATTCCATTTGTAAAGTTACCAGAGAATTTTACCATTAAATCAAATATGGAACTACGTAAAATAGCTATACAAGAGCTAAATGAGAAAAAATTACCATATATTATAAAAAGACCAATGCCGCCAAACGGTGAAGCAGAATATTGGCCACTTGCTAAATTAAATCTAGATACAGTAATGCACATGATGCGCTAAGCATATGATGCGCTAAGCACATGCGCACTCTCTAATGTTTCCATTTATTTCCACATAGAATACATGTAAAATAAGTAGTCATAGGTTCATCTGCAGAACGTGTTTGAATTTCATAATAAGAAATTTTATTTTTCTTACACTTACCACATTTAATTTGGTCTGTCATCGCAACTTTACTGACTTCGTAGGCCGCCTTATTCCTTAGCAATTCCGATGCAATAATATCAGACCAATTCTTTTGATTTAATGTATCTGGAGTTAGATACGGCAATTCATGTGGCAAATATTCAGTATCGCTCTCTTTTTTATTAATTAATTGAGGATTTTGTTTTATATTTAGATACATAGATCTCGCCTTCGTCAAATATGTTTCTTGAAATATTTCTGAACTCCATGATAAAGGTATTTTATTTTTAGATGAATAATCAATAGTAAAATTATAAATACCTATTTCCAAATCCTTCGCATGTACTTCATCTATATTTTCAAGTCTTCTAAATATTTCAACAACTTCATCGCGGATTGAAGGTGTCGCAGCCATTTTATATAATTATTATTAACTATTATAATATCGAAACCGTTAAATCATTTTTTACTCAGCATCTTTGTCACCACCGCCTGCACCGCTTTCTACACCCTCGTTGCCACTTGCACCGCTGCTACCGCTGCTACCGCTGCCACCGCCACTGCCACCACTGCCGCCGCCACTGCCACTTGCAGCGTTACCAGCAGCAACCTTATCAGAATTTGCTTTCTTAATAAGGTCCGCATTCTCAAATGCCTGCATTATAGGACCCTCAACTAAACCCAAATACTTAAGATATACCATCAATTCCCTCCTGGTTACTTTTTGCAAAATTCTTATTATGTCATCTTCTGGAATAGGTTTCACAGCAGCCTCATTCTTTAATAGTTCTTCCAATTCACGCTCCTGGTCCTCAAGTTCTTTACTGGGTGGAGGTGGTACTCCATTACACGTTTTCTCATGCTTGTTTTTCTTCTGCACAGTCTCGAAATCTCCCTTGCATTTTGGACACTCCGTTTTATTTACTTTACCAGGACACGTATTGAGATGCTTTACCATGGTATCATGTTTTGCATAAATCTTATCACATCTCGGGCATTTTGTTTCAGTCTTACTTATGGTTATAACTTTCGGCTGTTTCTTCAATGCCTTTGTTTTCTCCTGCAATTCAACAATCTCATCTATTCTCGATTTATCTTTCTCATTCAAGACGATATGCAAAATTTCACTTGGTTTTGTTGGAAAATAATCTGGCAATTGACCATTATTTAGAAAGAAATTTCGTGTAAAGTTTTCAAATCGAATTCGTGATTGTTCAGATTCCTCTTCAGTAGGGGCTCTTCCACATTCTGGTGTCCATGCACCATCATTCGTGTTACCATCAGTGTTAGAATTATTTTCCATTTTAAAAACTTTATTTATTTAATATTATTACTTAAATAATCCTTAAATCAAAATCGCCACCTGTCACACCTCTCACAGCGTACTACAGTTTACCACAGTTTACCACAGTTGTACTATAAGTCTAAATATGAGGTGTTAGAGGCGTGTCATTTTTTATAGGATTTTTCATACTTATTATTTTAGCGCGGATACCTTTACGAACATTATTATGTAAAGTAGCTACATTTTTAGGTATTGGATCGTTTGTTAAATCAAGTATATCATTTCTAATTTTATCTGAGCCAACTTCTTTATTTTCATATAATCTATCATTTGCATTAATAGATATATCTTGAGTTAATTTATTGAAAACAGGTTTATCTGGTCTATATTCCCATAATACCTTAAAAACTTCACAATATGAATTTGTAAGATATTTTTTTCGAATCAATACATTTCTAGGATTCTGAAATAATAAATCACTAAATTTAAGTAATACATATTCAGTATCTGTTACAGAACTATTAAATATATCATCAAAGACCTTTTTAGATATGTGAGCTTGGTCAAATACAATGGTATTCAGTGAATCGTAGTGAATTATATTTATATTATTAGTTATATTATTATTTGTTATATTTGTTATATTATTTGTTATATTATTTGTTATATTATTCATATTATGTTTATATTTACATTTATTTTGATGTCTATATTTATGAGTTGCTATTGTAAAAACCTCTTTACAATATATACATTCTAATGAATTTTTCTTACCTTTACATTTTATTATATGTTTCATAAAATTTTGTCTCGTTGATAATATTTTTTCACATTTATCACATTGGTTTTTATGAACAAATGAGGTCTCTTTTGGTTGATTTGGGGTCTCTTTTGGTTGATTTGGGGTCTCTTTTGGTTGATTTGGGGTCTCTTTTGGTTGATTTGGGGTCTCTTTTCGTTCAGTTGGGGTCTCTTTTCGTTCAGTTGGCTCCGAAATTATTTCATTTACTAAATGTTTTCTTATAAAATGCCGACGAGTACTGGAAGACCATTTTGACGTAAAATCACAGTTTGTACACTTATTACTACACATATAATATAATAACAAATTTAATCTTTAAATAAAAAATACTATACCATAAAAATAAACCATTTTGAACCAGTTTTTAAAAAAATTATATATATATAAAATTATGGTGTGATATTTTCTATAAAAAATAAAAAATTTCTGACAGGGCTTCTAAAAAATGATTTAACAGTATCTATTCTTCTATATACAATAGCGGTGTCATTATGGATTTCCAATTATCTGATTTTATATTACACAATGGCCCGAACAGCCCGACCAGTCTCAACAGTCCTGACGGTCCGACCAGTCCCAACAGCCCCGCAAAAGAAGCATCGGAATCGCACGAGGATAATAATAAAATAAATTGTATAAAGATATATTTTAGTAAAAATAACAGTATTGGATGGAGTAATATTAATTTCAAATCACAATTTAATAATAATAATCCTGTAAAAATAAAGACAATTGGTTTTCATAATAGAAACTTAGTATATTTGTATGATACAACAAATGATAGTCAAAAAATAATAAAAGAAAAATTTATTAAAGATAATAATACTATAAATAATCTATATATAATTGGATATCATAAAGAGATATTACCAACCCATGCGTTTCCTTGTACAGATGATATAGTTCATACTGAAGAACTGGAAACATACATTTATAGAATAAATAATAGAATGTTTATATATCTTGAAATAGAAAATAATATACAATATATATATATTAAATATAATCATTCAAATAATATTGATTTAACAAAAATGCAACATGACCTCTCGAGAACACTTAGCTGGATTCGACGGAACGTTTCAATGGAACCCATTTAGATACTTCCTTGTTATATTTACATACATATGGTATGTACATTGCAACTGTAGCATCCTTGAATGCATTCCTCAACATCTTACTGGTCACAAGAGTGTGTACCGATGCTATACCGATTTTTGTATTATTTACCATACCATGGTCTGTGCTATAAATATCATATACATCCGGATTTTCTGTTTTACGCAACCATAGAATCTTTTGTGTTTCTATGTCTCCATGAATTTCTCCATGAATTTCTGCATGGTTTTCTTGTTTTGTTAATGGTGTTAATGGTGTTCCACCACCTACGGATTTTTCTTGAAAATCGGGAGTGTCCTTTACTTTACGGATAACTGATTTTATAAGTGTATCATCAAAGTTAATCAATTTTGGTTTGTATTTATAAGAAAAGGGACAATAATATATACCACGAGATGTATAATTTAGATTTTTTGACATATCTATAAGGGCATCTGTGCCTTCTTGAGTCGCATAGGCATATTTTTTAACTTTATATTCACAAACATCCATATAATTATTTGGTGTATACATTGTCGATAATATCTCAAATGCATATTCTATACGCTGCGGCAACGACTCATTTATTAAATATTTTCCTTTGAATCCAATAACGTCATTAATAAGAAATAACCATTTTCCATCAAAATTCTTAACCATTTCGCCTTCAATAAGTGTATTTGAAAAAATATCTTCTTTCCATGTACCTTTGCATAATATAATACGAGGAACTTGATATCCTGATTGCACCTTTTTATCTATGAAATAGATAATAGGCACATCTTCGTATTTCGTAAAATACATATAATACGGATTCCCGTTAGAACGCAAACATGCTAAATGAGGAATTCGTTGAAGATGCTTTACAGATTCTGTATCGAGTCTGTGCCAATGTTTCTGTAATATAATAATTTCAAAGTATTTCTTCAAATCCTGTAGGATTTTATCCTTTATTTCAGATGACTTAATGTTATAAGCAATTCTGTCACAAAATGATATAATACCTGTATGCATTTAATAAAAATTATTATTATATTTCTCTATTATATTTATTATTATATCTATACACGTTACACTCTGTTACACTCTGTTACATATTATCATTTTTTATTCTTAAATACATATTTTTCTTTTCTTTTGCAAAACACATCATTGTATTCGCAATAGGTAAATCCATAGACATAGGCTTACTGTAAGGACATTCACCGATTTCCTTGGTAGGATAATCAATCGGAATGCATGGTGTAGGTGGTTTAAAATATGTATCAATTTCTTTAGCGGAAATTTCGTTTTCTTTATTTTTTTGGCAAAGATTTGTATCTATTTGATGTTTATCGACGTGTATATGTGTTGTTTCTGGTTGTCCCGACGGTCTTTTTAATATAGGATAAATTAAAACAATAATAATAAATATTGCTATAATTATAAAAAACGCTTTGATATTGTCCATTATATACACCTTAGAAAGTTTAAAACGCGCTTCTATTAATCTTCTAATTGAAATGAAGCATATTCATTTTTCTCATCATAAGTAGAGATTCCTGGCATTATTTTATCTGTTCCTTGAGAACTGTAGACCTCTTCGCCATATACACCTTTTACACCAACATATTGATTTTTATAATTCGTTTTATTGACTACGTTATCCTGAGCATCTTTTAAGTTTTGTTCAGTTACATATTGTGATATCAGACTATTCATCGGATATTTATTATATTTTTTATCAAAAAAGTTAATGTTTAATTTTACCATATAATAACGCAAATATGTTACTAAGAATAAAAGTCCGAATAAAAGACCAGTATATGCATCAATAAATAATATAAATGCTATAATGATTGTTCCAAATATTATTTGCCATTCGAGTTTTGTAATAAATTGTAAATACGATGCATCTATTAATGATACTAATATAATCATTGCTAAAGCAAATATGCGAAGCATAATATATTCAATCATGGATGGTTACTACTATCAGTAGTAAAGATTAAAGAAAAAGATAAATATAAATAAAAATATAAATATAAATATAAATATAAATAAAAATATAAAAAAAATAAATATAAATAAAAATTGATATAAGATTTAAAACTTTTTAATATATGACTCTACTAAGTCTAAGATGCGTGGCAAATTAAAGAAATTTAATATAACTGAAACTTTCTTATCACAGAAAGGGTATGCCATAATAAAAGAAGGCAACGAGGAGTGTGTCAAATATTTGAAAGAACTTTTAACAGTAACACCAAAGACAAACCCGAATTTATCTGCAGATGATATAAATAGTTTTTCGGTATATAGAGAAAATAGTAAAAAAATATATATTCCTCGATGTATTGGATTTGAGATATTTGGAATACCGAAATATGATACAATGCATAAAGGTATCGATTGTCCCAATTTAGATTTTACGGGAAATCTGAGGAAAGAACAAATGGAACCAGTGAAATGTTTTATTGAAGCAGCGAATGACCCGTTGCGAAGAGGCGGTATTATATCAGTAGGATGCGGATTTGGTAAGACAATTTTAAGTCTCTATATATCTTGTCAAATTAAGAAAAAAACATTGGTCCTTTGTCATAAAGAATTTTTAATGAATCAATGGAAAGAAAGAATTAGCGAATTTATACCCAATGCACGCGTGGGCTTGATAAAAGCAAAAGAAGTAGATTATATTGATAAAGATATCGTAATAGCAAGTATTCAAAGTATTTCAATGAAAGAATATGACCCGAAAATCTTCACTGAATTTGGAGTTGTACTGTCTGACGAATGCCACCATAACAGTGCGGAGATTTTCAGCAGAGCCTTGCCTAAGTTAAATGCGAATATAATGCTTGGTTTATCTGCGACTCTTGACAGGAAAGATGGATTGCGAAAGGTTTTTGAATGGCATTTGGGAAAACCCGTATTTGAATTGAAGACTCGTTCAGAGAATAATTTAATAGTAAATATATTGACTGTACCCAATGATGATCCATGTGAAGAATATGGGATGGAATTGAAGATGTGGAATGGTAAGAAAAATTGCGCGGCAATGATAAATGCAATATGTGCATGGGAAGAGAGAACAAATCTTATAATGGATACTTTAGAAAATACATTGAAGGAAGAACCGGGAAGACGCGTATTAATATTGAGTGATCGTCGCGGGCATTTAAAGACATTTGAGAATGAAATCAAGCGAAGAAATTTGGGGAGCACGGGATATTATGTAGGTGGTATGAAAGAGAAGGCATTAAAACAAAGCGAGACGAAAGATATAATACTGGGAACATATCCGATGGCAAGTGAAGGTATGGATATTCCTGTATTAAATACATTGATACTTGCATCACCGATATCATCTATAGAACAATCTATAGGAAGAATTCAACGTCAAAAAATACATGAACGAAAATATACACCACTTGTAATTGATGTATGCGATAATTTCAGTTTATATTCTAACCAATCGCGAAAAAGAATTAAATTTTATAAAAAAAATGGATATACTATATTGGGAGAAGAAAAAGATATAACCGGTAATACAGATGATATTTCAGATGATGAAAAAGATGAAAGTGAAACTCAAGAAAAAAGTAAATTTAAATTTATAGATAGCGATAGTGAAGAATAATAATGGTTCTGAGAGAGAAAAAAAGAAAGATAATTAAGAAATATTAATATTATCTTGATTTGATGAGAATCCTGAGCGCATTTCTTTAGATGCCATTGCAGAAAACATTATAATTAATATAATAGATAATGATGCAACTATTACACCGGCACCTAAATATACTTTGAAATATGTATTATTTATAGAAGAACGTATAATAACAGTACCGATAATATTCATTAAACTATATAAAAATAGAAATCCAGATAAAAGACTAATAAATAATTTTTTGTTTGTTCTATATGCCCAATAAAATAGAAAGGTAACAAGTGTTGATATTAATACGGCTCCGAGTATAATAAATATATTTTCTACAGTTGCAGTTGTAGTTGTATTATCAAATTTCTCAACAATATGATCAGATGATAAAATTGGTGCCCAAGGTGCCCAAGTTGCAGATATAGTTGAAATGGACATCTCTATACTCTATTAATCTAAAACAAAATCTTTCAAATAATTAAGATAAGATGGTTTTTAAAAAGAAAAATGATAGTTACACTATGTATTACCTATTATTTGCATTGCTGTTTATTCTTATTATAGTATGCGTCATAGCATTCTTAATAAGCGCTAAAAGTCCTAACATAAGCAAAATATCTCGAGTAAGAGGCAGTTCTGGCAATTTTGACAGTTCTGATAATTATAGCGGTTCGAGCCGCATAATAATTATAAATTCCGATAATGAACCTATACAAGTAACACCGCAAACATTTACTGATAAACCAATGATTAGTCCAGATTATAATCCTGAATATCCGATGCGTACAGGAGTTATACCGGCAGATTATCAACAAGTTGGTATATTATCATCAATTGATTTAAATGAAGAACCGATAATATTACCATTATATGGCAGAAAAATGATTAGTCGTGACAGATGGGAATATTATACAGCAAGTGATAAATATAACATGTGGAAATTACCAGTGCAATATTTAAATCGCGATTGTCAAAGTGATGTCGGATGTGAAGAAGTATATAATGGCGTAGAAGTAGTCATACCAGAATATGCTAATAAAGTCTTTACTGTTAAAATGTACAACTACGGTAATATCCGCAATTAAGGGTAATATTTGCCCGCAATTAAGTCAATTTCCATAATAATACATAGAATAATACTGCTAATAATAATGTGCGTATGATACGGTCATAAGGTTCTAATTTAGAAAACATAGGGATTTTTTCATATAAAAATCCTGTTTCAACCGGATAAAATATAGTGAATGCTAATGCTGCGGCTAATATAGCAATTTGTAAATGATTTTTATCAATTCCATATAATAAGTCGTCGTTCATTACATATTTATTTTGAGAGTGTGGTTTATATTCTCTTGGTAATGGTGTGGGTGCTGCAGGTGCAGATGGTGCAGGAGTTGGATAATTAAATTGTCTTGGAGGCAATGGTTGAGAGATAAATTCTCTTTCCATTTCAGATATAACATCACTTACCAAAGGGTCTTCTTCCACTTTTGAGTTTGAAGGAGGACTGTTCGGTAATTCTTCAACTTGTGTGCTCATAGCTGGTTTACTGGTACTCATCTCTCTCTCTAAAAGAATCAATAAAAAAAATATATCTAACATTAACGCGCTCGCGCGCTCATGTATTACAATGTACACTTCTGGTTTTATATTTATAACAAACTCCTTCGAGTTCATATATATTATTATTAATTTCATCCGGATCAGGTGCATCAATAAGAATGCATTTATCCCCTTTGCATACTTTCTGAAATAAAAAGGCAAGTGCTATTCCAAAGATAGCTGAAATTAATGTTTGACCCTGATATGTATAAAATAATCTATTTACTACATTATTGAGTGATTTTGTTTTATTTCCCGCTGCAGCGGTTAATGCAGTAAATAACATTATCTCTTATTATTTATCTATATATTAACTGGTTGCGGCTTTTTGTCATTTGTACACTCTACTTTCTCATAATCATAGACAAAACAATTACTACTTTTGTCTTTGTAAATTATTTTTCCACATGTCTCTGGAGTAGGATACTTTATAACTCTTTTATATGCCGGTTTTGCAAGATATATATATAATATACCTATACAAAATGCTAATATAAATACTGGAATATTTAAAGAAAATCCTTTACTCTCCATTTCTATCATTTATACTGATAATAATACATTGTGTATATTGGGTCATTTATATATTTCTCGCGCTGCAATGATACTATTCTGCTTAAAGTCTCCTTACTTTTAGTAACCTTCCAGTCATTTATTAAATCTTTCTGAGTATTTAGAAATAATTGATATCTCCCCTCACTTTCTAATCGTGGTATATTATGTTTACTAGTATATTCAGTCTCTAATTGTGTAATTGCCTCTTTCATTTCATTTTTATCAAATTTCAGTTTATCAAAAGATACTATAACCTTTTCTATCGGTGTTTTTGCCGAATTTGCTTGATAATTTAAAACATTCATCATCCACTCCCGTAAATTATTCTTATTCTCATGCTTATTCTCATGCACATGCTTATTCTCATGCTTATTCTCATGCACATGCTTATTCTCATGCTTATTCCCCCCTTTATTGTTATCTTTATCTCCCATTATCTAAATATATTTATCTTAATAATTTTTTCTAAATACTCCCGAATTAGCTACATGTGTCGAATAATATATGTGTGAAACAAAAAAAATGATAAAAATATAATGGTTGCATATAAATAGCAAACGCAAAATGTCTCACAAGAAGGAGTGTCCTTCTGACAAGATTTTGAATCCTGCAACTGGAAGGTGTGTTAATAAGACCGGAAAAATCGGTAAAGCTCTGCTTGAGAAACCAAAAGCGCAACAAAAGCCAAAATCGGTTAGTCTTGAACCTGAATACTCCTTCATGATGGATGTTTATTCGAAGCTGGATCAAGCACCTGGAATGACTCGTGACAATTATGTCACGAAGATAATTGAATGGTATGGAAGCTGGCTCAAAAACGGTTATGAAAAATATGTCTTCAATGATAGTGAGATCAAATCCGGATCTGTTACAGTGATGAACTCTGGACGACTATTTAAAGTTACCTACAAGACCACAAAGCCTATTTCTAAAAATGAAATGATGGAATATAATGAATGGTTAGCAGATCCAGATGAGGATGGAAATCATCCTATAGAATACCGCAACAAGACTTATCTCGTCAGCGGAGAAATCCAGCAACATAGCAAGACGCCATCTTCAAAAACCTAGTCTAGAATTTCCGAAACTTTTTTATTTTAAGAAAAACGTTCAGTAATTACTTGATTCCCAGATGATGGGGTCCCAGATGATGGGGTCCCAGATGATGGGATAACAGTTGTTGGTACGCTACTTAATTGGCTTTGAATACCATTAGCTATAGAGTTTGCGTTTAATGGTGTCTTTTCTATCATTTGACTCTGTAATGGCGGCCAAGGATTAATATTCTCAAACATACTCTTATATTGTTGAGATACCATTAAGGAAGGATTATTAGATAATTGCTCATCATATAAACTACTTGGTATATATCTATATATAATCTTTGGAGTTTTCTCTATATTCAGCGATTGTGTATAATACCCCTGTACAACTAAAAACATCCCTATAAATAATATAAAAACTGCAATTGCTTTCATTCTCTTACAAAAATTAAATACTATATTTTTACTCATCATTGCTCAGCAGTAGAAACAGAAGTAGTATCCGCTGGTGCCGCTTCCGTGCCAGTGGTCTCAGTAGGGGTCACAGTGGGGGTCTCGGTGGTGGATTCCGCTGGCTCCGCTGGCTCCGCTGGCTCAGCGGCTTCCGAGACACTTTCTAATTTTGCTTGAGCATCATTTTCCGCCTTGCGTCGGATATTTTCTTCATTAATTTTACTTATTTTATCCTCTTTGCGGTTGTTATATTCTATATCTTTATTTTCGATATTCTCTTTATACTTCTTCATTAAAGTATTTAAACCAGTCTCCGAATATTCTTGATTATCTAAATCATTCGGATTCGGAGACCAAGGGCACCAACAACCAACTTGAGCAACATATATGTCAAATTTATCACCCATACGCTTCAATACCTCAGCACGTGTTTGTGCTTCTTTTAATGTTTCGAATGTACCCCTTACTTTAATACCTCTCATAGTAGGACGATAGTTCTGGGCCTTGTGATATTCTGTCTCCAAATCTGAAGAATTGATGCCTTTATAGAATTCATATTGCTCTTGTAATTGTTTTGCATCAAAGAAATGAGAATTATTCTCTTTCAATAAATCAAAAATCTCAGTATCATTCGGATATTTTTCACGTAATCCACTCAATAAATTTAATACATCCTTGGAAAATGATTCTGTGAATTTATTGAAAAAATATACATTTTTATCAATCATCACATCTTCCGGAGATATAAAAGACAAACAGACATAATTTTGTCCCCTAAGTGGTTTATCCTCGTCTAAGTAATCCTCTTGACTTACCGGAATTGATTCATTTTTAGTAATATCTACGCTGGCGCCGCTCATTTTCTTATATATTCAAATAAAATCTTTAGTTCTTAAATAGTTTTTCTTTTCTTATAATATAGAATAACCAATGGATACTTCTTTTGATTTCAAAGAAATGATTACTCGCCTTGTTAAATATTTAATACAAGGTTTAGTTGTAGCTATCGTTGCAGCTATATTACCCTCCAAATCTTTAACTGGATCTGAAATTGCCCTCCTTGCACTTGTGGCTGCATCCATTTTCAGCATCCTCGATTTATTAGCACCATCTATTGGTTCTAGCACTCGTACCGGTGTCGGTCTTGGATTAGGCTTCCAAATGGCCGGTGCTCTGTAAATACCCCTTTATGTAATCTTGTAATCAAGTAATTTACTAATTTAGTAATCTAATAATCTAAATTATCTAAAAATAATCATTAATTTTTTTTGCATGTGCTTCATGTGCTAATGCAGCTTTATTCGCTTCTTTATCCGCGCGGTCATTCCATACACTTTCCCAATCATCGCGACCGGTGTGTGCCATAACGTGTTTATACACAACTCGACGTAATTGTGAAAGGTCATCTATTCTCTTTAATATATCTTGATTTAATACAGGTTTTCCGTCTTTCTTCTTCCATCCATTCCTCTTCCACTGAGTAATCCATTTTGACATTGAATCTACTATTAACTGTGAATCCGTATAAATATATACTGTCTTACGCTTCATACTATCTTCCCTATCAACCTGTTCTAATGCTAATTGGACAGCAGTATATTCTGCACGATTATTTGTAGAACCGACAGGTAATGTATGAGTAATATTTAATTCTAAATGATTCGGAAAAATTGCAGCACATCCCGAACGTGAATGTTTAGAACCATTGCCCTTTGATGCACCGTCAGTAAAGACAATTACTCCATCTGAAGGTGGCTCATTCTCTCTTTTCTTCATTGACGACATAAATGGAAATACATCACACGTCTCATTTTTTATTTCACCACAGCCTCCCTCGCCTCTACCACTGCCGCTACCACTGCCGCTACTACCGTTGCCGCCAATATCTAATGTCTCAATTAATTTTGATTTTTTCTTAAATGCTATTTCAATACCAAACTGTTTTAATATACTCATGTGTATAGTATTTTATAGAATGTATAACTATGTATAACATTACATTATAAATAATAAAACTTTACGTGTATTATTATAATTATTATAATTATTATAATTCTACTTAAAAGATTTAACGGTTTTACTATAAATAACAGCAATAACAGCAATGACAGCAGTAGGAGGTTTGCAGAATCTTGGCAATACATGTGCAGTAAACTCATTAATACAATGTATATACGGCACACCTCTTTTAAGAAATTTACTTATAAAACCAGAAAAAGAAACAAACGGTGATACATCAATTACTACTCAATTACACGATATATGTAGTAAATTATCTGAAGGGAATTCGATATCTCCGAAAGCATTCGTTCATAGATTATTTCAATTATTTCACTTTATTTTAACACCAGGAGAACAATTCGATATAGGAGAACTTTGGTTATTGCTCGGAGATAAAGTTTCTGAAGAATTTAATAGTGACTTACCAGCTATAATACCTGAAACAGCAAATGTAGTAGATTTACAAGTTTTAAAGTTAAATAACAATAAATCGAGTAAATGGCAAACCGCTATCCAAGGTATTAATATATGTATTACAAAATGCAATACATGCAATGTAGATGTAATAAATACCGATATTTTTATTATACTTACTCTAGATTTATCAACACACACCGAAATACTTGATATGATATTGTCTTTTTTTAAATTAGAGGAACTATCGGAATGGACGTGTGACTCATGTAAAAATAAAGGATGCAAGAAACAATATCAAGTCTATAAATTACCAGATATTTTAGTAATATTAATAAAAAGATTCAATAATAATTTTCAAAAACTAGAAAATCCTGTAAATATATTAGAAGAATTAAATATTACCCATAATAATATAGAAAATAAATATAAACTAAAAAGTATCGGAAATCACTTCGGCGGATATCAAGGAGGCCATTATACCGCATGTTCTCTTCATACTACGCAAACTACGCATACTACGCATACTACGCAAACTAATGACAATTCACATGAACAATGGAGACACATAGATGATATGTCAATACAATTGATTAATATTGATGATATTATTAATAATAATAGATATGCATATATTCTATTTTATGAGAGAGTTTAATGTCGCCTGCAAATCTTCTATTTGATTTTGTTGAGTTTTAATACATTCTATTAATAATCCAATAACATTGCCGTAAGCTACAGATTTATTACCATCTGCATTCGTTTGTACTGCTTCGGGAAGTACTTTTTCTAATTCTTGAGCAATGACACCTGTTTGTCTTTGTAATGTATCCGTTCTTGTATATGTATATCCATTAATCTTTTTAATTTTTTCAATAGAATTTGGAATAATTTCCAGATTTGTTTTATATTTCTTATCAGATAATGCCATTACATCTCCATTAGCATATATGTCTCCATCAACATTTAAAAATGTAGTCGATGCCCCTTGTTGATTATATGTACCTGCCGCTAAACTACCCGATGTACCTATACCCACACATCCCGTAAAAGAAATAAACGGTATCGCACTAGAACCAGGACCTGACCATTGACTCGATATTATAGATTGCGTAGTTGTATTTATAATACGTCCATATTGGTCTACTGTTAAAATTGGATATGAACCATTTGAAGCAGAAGCATTTAATGGTGTACCAATATTAGCAATAGCATTCGCATATTGTCCCGATGTTATTAAAGGTACTGGATTTGTATTACTTCCACCTTGATTTAATAATGTAGGTAATACACTTGATGCTAATATACCACCTGTCACACTACTTGCTGAGATAATTCCAGTACCACCGGCACTTGTTATGCCACCTGTTCCAACAACTAAAGAAGAAGCAGTAATAACACCATTAACTATTAAGTTATATACACTAGGAGTTGGATTTGGAACAGGTACAGGAACAGCAGGCGCTACATTTGTCGAAACACCGTCACCAATAACTACAGTATTATTTTTCCCGATTCTTAATACTGGTATAGAAAGTGATGTTGAACTATCATAGAAATCTGCAATATATCCTGGATTTCCACTGACTGCTCCATTTAATGTTCCGCTTCCTGTATATTGCAAGACTTTAAGACCAGGTGTCGTAGGTGTATTTGGAGTAGCATTTGATATAGAAAAAGTATTTGTTTCAGTAACTGTGCTATTTGTAATATTTGTATACCCACTGACACTCAAATTGCCGCCAACATTTAAATTATTCACAGTTGTTGTACCAGCTACATGTAATGTATACGCTGGACTACTTATTCCTATGCCGACATTCGATGTTATTATTAGACTAGTAGATGATGGAAGAGTTGACTGAAGACCATAATAATTTGCACCAATGGCCATAGATCCATATATTTCTAAAGTATTTGTCGGAGGTGTTGCTGTGCCTATTCCACTATTTCCAAATACAAGTAATCCATTTGCAGGAGCATTTGCTGTCGTTGCAGATGTTGAAAATCCAACAGATATATTCCCCGCAATACTTAAATTATTTGTCCCCAAACGGTTAAAATTACCTATGACAACATTTCCTAAAACAAGCAACCCATTGGTTGGCGCTGAACTGCCATTGGATATATTACCTATAGCTACATTTCCAGCAATATCTATTGAATTTTTAGGATTTGTTATACCTATGCCTAAATATCCTGACATTATCGAAGCATTTCCACCATATATACTTAATAATCCATTTGTCGTTGATGTACCAATACCGACATTACCGCTAACTATTAATCCATTCGTAGGCGCAGCATAATTATTTAGACCATAATTACCAATAGATACACTTCCTCCAACATTTAATGAATTATTTGTAGGGTTTGAATTTCCTATGCCAACATTGCCTGAAATAATGAGACTGTTTGTAGTTGTTGGTGTGAGTGCCGAATATGTTCCGATTGCTATATTTCCATTTATACCAGTGTTTCCTTGAACATTTAAAGTATTTGTATATGAAGTTGTGCCGACACTTAATGTATTCGAAATTATTAAACTATTCGTCTGCGCTGATGTAGAATATCCTATAGATGCGCCTCCTCCCATTATACTAAACATATTCGGCGTAGTCGTTCCACCAATACCAACATTATTCGATTTATCGATAAATATCGCAGGAGTACTTGTACCATTTCTTATGAATATATTTCCAGTTATATTTTGTATAACTGCATTGCAAGATATATCGTGAAATAAATAAAGACCATTTATATTGCATGCAGAATTCGTTGAAGATGCAGAATTACTAGAAACTATATTAATTCCCACTAAAGAATTATTCCCATCAATAATTAGTGTATTTGATGATGTGGCTCCTCTACTTGCACTGCCAATAATATGCACTTTAGAAAGAGGATTTGTTGTACCTATTCCTATATTCTGATTTACAATTGTCATCACATTATATGCACTTGTTTGTGATATCATATTGCATAATGAAATATTTGGATTTTGATTTGGACCCCAATTTTGAAATTGATGAATAGGTGCAACATATCTAAGTTGATTTATTGTATTATCAACCAAAATAGTTGAATAATTTGATGCCATCTAATAAGGAAGTATAGAATATAATAATATCCTATATCGCAAAAATCAACTGAGAACATTATAATCAATGATTTCCATATTGGCATAATCAATATTAATAAGAAATTTTGCTAATTCTCCAGCATTTTTGCCATTATTTGCAGTTACCATAACTTTAACACGCGGATTCTGTATTTTAGAGAATTGTACCTCCCATAATGATTCTGTTATTTGCGTTGCCCAATAAAAATCTAAATTTTTAACTTCTTCTTTTAATAATTCTACAATTTCTTCGCGAGTACTCGCAACGACACTTGTACCGTTTTTTAGATACCATACAATATCTATTTTTTTCTCTTCTAAATATTTTAAATTAGTACAAGAATCCATTGAATAATATCTTCTTATACCCAATAGACATGAGTACATTTTTAATTATACACTATATAAAAAATGATTAACTTCTTAATATACTTTTTCCAAATATATTCATTTTAACTTAACGTTTATAAATTTTAACTTAAAGGAAACATATACGTTTCATTTGCGATGTCGCAATCGCAGTCGCAATCGCAATCGCAGTCGCAATCGCAGTCGCAGTCGCAATCGCAATCGCAGTCCCTATCCCAACTTTTAAACAATGGGAATAGTTTATTAGAAGAATTGCAAACGTATTTAACCATGTACAGATATGTCAATACATCAAATATTGACCCCAAACCCTCAGAAATTCATGAGCAATTAACAGAACTAGAAACGGAAATGACACATATAAAAGATAATCTTATACTATTATGCAGAACTATTATTGAAACGAGAAATAACTGCAAAAATATATCAATTGATGAATATAATCTCGTAAATAAATTCCTCTATGATTGTGTAGCGTGAGCAGCGTGAGCAGCGTAAGCGGCGTGAGCCTGCGTGAACAATCGCACTCTCTAGTATGTAGCGATACACTGGTCTAATGTTATGTTTTCCATTAATTGTATATATTTTCTATATTTATAATAATCTACACTTCGAGATGATTCAACACTTTCACATCTATTGCAATTACATCTAAAACCATATTGACTTATTAGACGTTTTTGTCTTTCTTGATTACAAAGATTCAAATTAACATAATTATCAAATAATTCTTCACCCGATTTAATATCCCTGATAGTTACAAAATACATAATATTACCATCTTGAATAAATTTAATATTAGGAATACATGAATGATTGAACATTGCACCATTAAATAATAATATTGGCTCACTATTTCCAAATGCATTTGATATATATTTCATACAATATAACTGTAATTCTTGTGGATTCATTGATAAAAAATACTTTTTCATTGTATCATCTTCTAGATTCATTAAATCTGCGCGTAATATGTCATAAGAAACAAGAGATGAACATTTGTCTTTTATTGCTGACGGAAGTAAATTCATAAATTTCTGCTTTATTTTTTGTGGTTTATTATTAAATATCTTGTATAAAATTTGAAACATTTCATGGTACCTGTTATTATCCAGCAAATCTACCTTCGCTGTCTCAATAAGTATTATAGACATCGCGGGAATATCTTGTATTGCGTAATATCCATATCTTTTACTATTATTTATTAATTTTATTGATTTAGAGATAAAGTCCTTCATTATATATAAATATAATAATTCGCCGAATCCTTAATATGTTACTTTTACCAAATGACATCATTGAAGTTGGCGTTGACGAAGTTGGCAGAGGTACTTTATTCGGCCCAGTTGTCGCTGCTGCTGTTATATTAGCGCCGATTTCTGATGCGAATTCTGGGGAATATGAAAAGATTATGGATTCTAAGAAAATTTCAGAAAAAAAACGTGAAAAGATAGCTACATTTATACATAAAGAAGCGCTTGCTGTTGGAATAGGAATGGCTAGTGCCGCAGAAATTGATGAAATAAATATTTTACAAGCAACATATCTTGCAATGCACCGTGCCCTTGATAATATTGCCGCCAATACCGCGAATACCAATATTGTATATGATTTAATACGCGTAGATGGTAATAAATTCAAACCATATAAAGATAAAAAATATGAATGTGTGGTACAAGGTGATGCGAAGTATCTTTCTATAGCTGCGGCAAGTATTGTTGCCAAAGTTTACAGAGACAATTTCATTCTTGAAAATGTAGCTACAAATTCAAATTTAAAAATATACGATTTACAGAATAATAAAGGATATGGAACAGCGAAACATCTTGCCGCTCTGAAAACACACGGCCCCGTAGAAGGTCATCGGTTCTCTTTCAAACCTATTAGCCAATAAATTATATTAAATATTATAAATTATTATAAGGATTATTATAAGGATTATTATAAAGATCTATTGAATGAAGTAGTTTTCAATCCTCCGAACACTGGGCTAACTCTTATTGGTTCTCCTACTTCATTTATTCTAACTGTATGAAGTTTATAAAAATCCATTGGATATTTTGTATTTGCCATATTTGCTTTTCTGTATTTTACAATAGGTTCAATCGCTGTCTTTACATATTCAGATAATCTTTTAGATTCTTTGATACCTTTCAGGTTATTTGTATTAATTGAAATTACATCTGTCATTTCATAGTATTTATGTTCGCAATTAACTCTAGACATCATTATAGATTTCCATGTATTATTATCAAAGTGAATTATATCAAATATTATTAACATACTAAATGATCTTGGATTGTTTGGAAGAGGCACTAATATTATTCCATTCATTGAATCTATAAGTTGAGATGCGTCCAATATTATACCCATTTCTTCATATGTTTCTTGAAACATAACAGATGCAATATCTTTTGCACTCACTTTTCCAAAATATTTATCATTTGTTTTACCTCCAAAGAAATTGTATAATCCATTATATATTCCATCATTTTCTTTTCCTACAAATAATTGATTATCAGTAAATGGTATTAATGATATACCTACTATTTTATTTTTATCACACATGTCTTTAAAGCCAAAGTTTTCATCTGCTAGAAATTTGGTAACAAAATATTCCTCCAATTCATTTAAATTTGATTTTTTAGAATCTATAATGCAAGTATTCTTTTTTTTTGAAAATATACTATTTCGACTTTGTGCTACTATAGTTTTATTAATATCAATTATTTCAAAATTATTTGGAGGTGGAAGTGGTTTCGTTTTCTCTAAGTTATTAAATATAGTTTTACCTTTTTTTGTTAAATAATCAGGTGCATATAATATATACTTAGATGTAATATTCAGATTTGGTATTGTTGACATAATATTATTTCCTACTAATAATTTTAAGTTAATTGGTATCAGCTTACATTTATAAATAGTAATAATTTTTTCACTAGGAGGGAGTTTATATTTTGATCCATATATATCTTTGAAATCAAAGTCTGTTTCTTTTTTATTATATATTTCAACTACTTCCAATACATGAGGTGGTAATAACACTTCATAATAATTACTCTGCTTATCAAATACAGATTTTGACATATTCATTCTAGATTTTTTAATATTAAATGGAGGAGGACCCCAGAAATATGCATTTGTTCCTTTAGGTACATCTATTGCAAATATACAGCAATCACCACCATTACCATGATGATGCCATGAAAGTGCAAATGAATCTCTCATAGTTGTCGCAAATGGTAATGGATGTGGGAATTGTGTTCCCACTGTTGGAGGAAGTTTATCATATCCTGGCATAGGATTCGTTATATTAACTTTAACTGCGCGATATAAAGTTAAATTTAATGGAACAGGAATAGATTCATTTACAATACGCATCGCATCAAGTACAAGTTGTAATTCATATTTATCTAAATCAAATACAAAACCAAATCTATTATGTAATTTATGAAACAATGCAAGTCCAGATGAGAAAAACTTTTTAATTGTTTCTTTTCTTTCATCAGTTATTAAATGTTGCGTATATCTCATTGTATCAATATGCCATTTCATGATTGAATCAACTCTTGATTTAAAATAGTTATTGATCTTTAATTTAGCTGTATTTTCATCCATCGTTTTTGTAAAATCAATATTCAAATCTAACTTTGCATATTCAATTGGATTATGTTTTTTATAATTACTCAAATATAATTCTTTAAGATAACTATGTGCTGATATCAACTGTAAGAAATAATTAAGAGTTGCTTCACTATAATCTAATTTTGTTTTAGGATTTTTAAGTAATATTTTAATGATTGAAAATTGATTACTACTAATGGCTAATTGAAACGCAGTCATCCCGTTTTGGTCTTCAGCATTTGGATTCATACCAAATTTTAAGAATATCAATACAATTTTATCTTGACGATTTCTAACTGCAGATAAAAATATATCTATAGATTTATGAGTATTTATAATAGATTTATCTTTAATTAATAATAATTCTAAAACATATTTATCATTTATATCACAAGCAATAGACAAAGCAGATTCTTTCTTCTTATTTTCCAAAGTAATATCAATTTTTTTATGTTCAATTAAAAATTTTGCAATTTCTGTTTTTCTATTGCGACATGCTACTATTAATGCAGTGTCTCCTACATTATTTTGATGATTCATAAATGTATTATATCCAGAAGAAAGAAGTTTAACTAAATCAATTAATCCAAATTGAGACGCTAATATAAGAGGAGTATTTTTATAATAATCTTCAGCATTCGGATTCGCACCATTCCTTAAATAAATTTCAATCCGAGAATAATAGTTAAAGTTAAAGTTTCCTGCATAATATATAAATGTTTCAATTGAAATTAAAAATATTCTAATAAAAATAGTACATGTATATATAATATTTGTCGTTTTAAAGCCGTAAAAATTATACTGAAATGCATATTGTAATAATTTAAGATTTGGATTAGCACCATATTTAAATAATAATTCTAAATTATATATATTATTAGCCGCCAATGTTAAACAACATATTTCTTCTTCATCATTACATGAATTAATAATCCTGTTTGGATCGGCTCCTTTTTCTAATAATAATTTAAAAATCGATTGTCTATCATTTGATAATGCCTCTATTAATGGATAAAATCCACATTCATCTGCTATATTTAGATCAGCTCCATATTTTATTATTAATTCTAAATATTTATCATCATATAAATAATTATCTAAATCATTAACATCATGAATAATTAAATAATTAAAAAGTGGCACACCATTTTCATCTTTAATATTTGGATTAAAACCAAATTTTAATAATAATTCGAAAATAGGTAAAATAGTACTATCAGAAGTACTGCTATCTAATAAATCATAAATTATAGATTTACCATTTTCATTTTTAATATTTGGATCTGCGCCAAGTCTTAATAAAGTTTCAACAATATATTCTTTATCTGATCTATTCATTTTAATAGCAAAACTTAATACAGTTTCTCCATTAATAATATTATTTATAGATGCAGGTTGTTCAAGTACTCTATTAATAGTTTCTGGTAATTGATTATTATTTAAAAGCATTTTAACCATTTTTTCAAGTTTTTTAGAATCTGAACTTGACTTTGAAGAATTTGATTTTTTCTTTGGAGAACTTGATTTTGGTTTTTTAGAATCTGAACTTGATTTTTGAGAACTTGATTTTTGAGAACTTGATTTTTGAGAACTTGATTTTGGTTTTTTAGAATCTGAACTAGACATTAATTGTCTTTATCCTATTTATATATTAGCCAATAAATTTTATTAAATTATTTAAATTCTTATAAGGATCCATTGAATCAAGTATTTGACGTTTTTCATTTTTAAACATCTTTCTTTTGTGTTCCTTTCCGCCTAGCTGTTGTGGCATCATTATAGTTTTCATTTCTGTATTTTGTGATGCTAACAGCGGCATCTGCTGCGGCGCCGCCGCCACCAACGACGATTCTATTGTATAGTCGAAAGTAGTACCATTTGCAACAAGTGCTTCTATATTTTTCAATAAAGCTATTTTACTATTATTATAATATGTTAATCCACTTTTTGAATGTGTATATATTTCAGTAGAAGGTGTATACTTAAAATATACTTTATTTTTATCTGCTTTATATTCAACAGAAATATTATAATTACCTGTTGTCTTTATTGCCAATAAATTATCTATATCTATTTCTACAGTTTTGTTAGTGCTTCTTACAAGGGCCTCGTCGACGTCGGCGCTCTCTTTATTAAGTTCAATAGCACCAAAACCTGTAATCCAAATATATTCTGTTTTATCTGAATTATTTGAGTTATTTATAATTTTCGTAAATATAATTTCTTTATCATTATCTAATTCATAAATATTATATAAATTGTAATCACTATTATCAACAGTTATACCAGATGTATAAGCAAGTAATCCCGCTCTAACTATTTTATATGAATCTCCTGGTTTAATATCTATTTGTTTAATACATCCCGTAAATGGCAGCGAAATCTTCGTTTTAACATTATCTTCATTTGATTTTAACGTAATCATATTACCTTCAATTTCTGCCCCGCCAAATTGACCATCACTATAATTGGTGTTAGGATTGGCGGGGGCATTGGCAGGGGCATTTATAGTATCAATAATTTCAATTGAACTATCCTTTGAAATTATTGATCCGGAATTTACTGTTATAATCTGGTTTTTATTTAATGTTACATTTAATATATCATTTCCTGTATTATGATGCTCTATAGTAACATTAATATCTGTATTTGTTGTCATACTATTATTTTCAGTTCCCATTCCTCCTATTGCACTTTGTACAAAATCTAGAATTCCCATACCTATCTATCTCTATATATTATTCATATTCTTTATTCTCTCAACATCCTCACTTAATTCTTTAATAGCCTCAATGACCAATCCTAACATATTTCCATAAGCTAATCCTAAATATTCATTTTCTGTATTTACCGCCTCTGGTAATACACGTATGACTTCCTGCGCAATAAGTCCAGTACTTTTCTTACCATTATTTTTCATTTTAAAAGTATATCCACTCAGTGTCTTTAATTTTGTCAGTGCATTGTCTATTTTATGAATATCCTCTTTAAGACGAGCATCTGAATCTACAATTTGATTTCCATGAGCAATGGCATCGCCGTATATTTCTAAAGACCCATTAATATATACATTACTGCCAAAATTCGCAAAACCATTATAGAATTGACTGCCCTCTACATGGAAAGGAACATGCGGTGTTGAAGTATTTATACCCACATATCCTGTATTATTAATAATCAATCCATTATTATTTGCACTTATAAATGTAGCTACATTTCCAATGTTACTATTTTGTTTTATATATGCCGCAAAAGTCGCATTACTTGCATTTATAGTAAACGGATATTGTGGTGTCGTTGTTCCAATACCTAAATTACCATTTTGATTCACCGTGACTAATTGATTCGTTCCTGCAAATAACTGTAAGATATCACCAGTGGAATTCTGATTTAATACAGCTACTGGTAAATTATTATTACTTACGATGTTTAATGTTCCTGTATTTGCACCAGGTACGCTTGCACCAATAGATAATATATTATTACTTAAAAAGAGTGGCGCAAATATTACACTCTGCTGTGTTGCATTATTTATACTCGAAAATTGTACATTATTATTTGCACCAATACTTATTTTAATAATACTTGCACTATTCGCATTTCCTAATTGTATTTCATTAGCAATTAAACGTTGCAAACCATTAGCGTCAGATAATTGAACACTGCCGTCAGGTTCTATTCTTGATATTAATGTTCCTCCTAAATCAATCGTAGAACCAGATAAATATAATTCGCGCCATCTTTGTGTAGGTGAACCTATATCATATTGAAGAGTTGAAATAGGTAATAAATTTCCACTAAATCCGGCATTACCATTTACATGTAAAGGATATGCCGGAAGTGGTGTACCAATACCGACGTTTCCTACAGAATTTACTATAATAAGTTTATTAATTTCATTATTAATTTCTACTATATTATTTGTATTTGTGCTTGTTTGTATAACTGATAAAGATGGTCCATATATTTGATTGCCAAATATATTGTTTATCAATAGACTATTTGTTATATTTACAGATGGCGGTGTAATCGAAATAACACCAATACCTCCTGCAGATATTCCAAGAGTACTTATAGAAGATAAATAAACACCGGTTCTATTATCACTTCCAAAAGTGTATGATGGATAACCAATGCTACCACTTCCGTTATATATATATCCACTACCCATATCTAATGGGGCACGAGGATGTGAACTTCCTATACCAACATTACCACCATTGTTTACTGTAAGCACATTCACATTATTTGTATTAATATGAAAGGCGTCTTGACCACTTACATTCTGGTCAATATGTAAAGCACACTTTTGTGAAGATTTATTTACTATATGTGTATAATACGCAGGTGATAGTGTACCTATGCCAAAATTTCCAGAACCATTTGGATTTATTATAATATTTCCATTACTCCCTGATATAGTACCCTGATTCCCTAAAAATAGACTGGGAACTGCACTTTGGAGAGTTAATGAACCATACATTATAGTATCAAATTCACTTGTAAAACCACTGCGTAATGATGGAGCGAATTTCATTACATTACTATAATACGTGTGGTCAGAGAGAATCTGTGAATTTTGAGTACAATTTCCCCAATATTCCCATTGGAATCCTGTATTTGACATTGACATACGATACATATTTTTGGTATGCACAGGTCTATTATTGAAATAATCATAGGATTGTATTGAATTTCTAAAATGTATCTGCACTTCACCCGCAGAAGATGACGTTTCATCTAAAGAATCAAGCACTATAAAATTGGCGTTTTGACCATTATAAATATGGAAAAGATTACTTGTAGGATACGCTCCATTTAATACAACGCCGCCATTATATTGTGTCAATGGTTCCAGGAATATATTTGTAGCTGCAAGAGGCAATCCTTGATCAAGAGATGAAGACCCACCACCAACACCAAACAATCTTGCACCATTCAGATATATACCTTGTGTAACATTTAATGCACCTGTCACAGATAATTCATAATTTGGATCAGCAGATGATTTAAATCCAATATTACCTTGATTATTTACATTAAATATAGTAATATCGGCAGTTACCGCATTTTGCATATCAAAAGTAAATTGACTATTTGAAGCAACCATGCGGAAATCATATTGTTGCGCCGCACCATATATATTAGAACCTGATTCGAATAATATCTGAGCACTTGCAGCATTATCTATATTGAGTAATCGCAGAGAACCACGTGTACCCGTATTCCATACATCTAATGCGAATTCAGGTTGCGATGTTCCAATACCAATACAACCATTACTTGTGAAGCAGAATTTCTCTATAGGAAGTGTACTATCATCTTGATATATAAAACCAAGTTTTTGACCATATGTAAAATTGGGACCTTTTATTGTCCATGAAGTAGGCTGCTGTTGAATACCACCATTTGTAGGAGGAGAATATATCTTTTCGAAATACATTTCCGGACAGGCAGCAGAAGAATCTTGTCCATATACAAATTTAGTTAATTTTAACATATTTGAACCACTGCCTTGTGTGTATGCATGTATTATAGATTGCGGATCATTTGCCCCAAAACCAACATAATTATCAGTTGTAGCGTTTTTATTAAAACTTAAATATGTATTGCCATATTGGTCAAAGAATCCAAATGATGTATTGATTCCATTACCAACTTGTATAGTTGCACCAATACCTACATTAATAATTGAATTTGCGGAATTTACTAAACCGAAATATAATATATTACCAGATATATCATCTACAATTGATAATAATCCTGTTTTCGCTATAGTATGAAAAGTAGCTAATATAGGACTTGCTGTATTTAAAGTATAATCAGGATATACTCGAAGTAATGATAAATCAGTATTTTTATTTCCTAATTTATCACCTTGAAATCCTGGACTCCCAATGACCACGGAATTACCACTTGATGGATATAAAACTACATTTCCCCCTCCAATGAAAACATCATCATTTGAAACAACAGGATACGCATTTCCTGTGGCGTTTATTAATTGATTTGAGAATGTCGCAGAATTTATTTTAAAACCTCCTGTAACATTTACAGTGCCTTTTACAGCTACATTTCCGCCGACACATAGCGTAGCATATGGATCTAAATTGTCTGAAGTTAAATTTAATGCATTCATGCTATCACCGATAACAACTTGATTGCCGCGCATCCATAAAGCACGTATGTTTGAATTATTTGTAAATGTCTTTGCACCATATCCAAATTCGAGCGTATTTGCAGTGTTATTTGCTTGTATTCTCCATATATCATCAGCTACGAAATCAATGGCAGTTGTAGGATTTGCCGAATTATCTCCCTGATATAATCGTATAATTGTACTATCAGTATAATTACTCTTAATTTCAAGAGTAGATTTGGGTATAGGAACGCCAATACCTACATTTCCATATGTAAATAAGCCATATCTTTTTCCAACAGGAGGAGCCCCATTATTTAATAATGTTAAGAAATCTGTACTATCCATCCATGGAACAATTTTGCGATTATCTCCAGTATAATAGCCGTCATATGATTTTATACCACCACCTCCAACAACCAATGCATATGTGTTCTCTGGATTCACATTAATAGCTACATTTGAAGAATCTTTATTTTGAAATTGTATGCCTGTGAATGTAATACTTGTAGATGTATATGGGTCAATACTCTGAAATTGCTTTGATTTCCATAATCCGACATTTATAATTTCAGCAGGGTTTACAGATTCATCATAATAATGTAATTCTCCTGAAAATGTAATTGTTCCTCGAACATCTAACTCAGATAAAGGTGCATATGTACCAATACCAACCGTATTATTATAGAATATTCCGAGTGTCGGCGGATTTCCTGTGCGAATAATTGGTAAATTGAGAGTTCCCATATCAGTTCCGGGAAAGAAATATATATTTTGTTGGACACCAGATAAATTCTGACCAATATAATTTGGGTCCCTTAAAGAAGGTGTCGCAATAACAAGACTACCATCCGGACTCATATCACTTTCAACAGCAGGGTGGCCAATAAAAACTGCAGATGTATATGTTAAAGTGGGGTCTAAATTATGTAATTCTAACTCATAAATATTTGTAGTATATTTAAAAACACTTAATTGATTATTAAACCCTGCAGTCGCACCTATACCAACACGGCCTGGTGTCCAAAAGCCATTTCCTGTAAAATTAATATTCGATAAAACAGGTGACGATGGTGTAAAATCAATCATCTGCCAGGCATAATTTGACCGTGGAGTCCCATCAATAGTATCAATATTACTTAACATTTCTGTAAATATCTGGCCACGTACGCGAATTGAATGATTTATGATAATATCACGTTGAATGTATACATCATTACAGAAACTGGCGACATCAACGAGAATTGCATCATTTGCTATAATTTGATTGAGTGTTGACGTTCCATCGACAAGTAAATTTTGTGATATAGTTTCATTTCCATTAATATTTAGATCTCCACTTAATAAATTTACATTTGATGTAAAATTATAAACTCCGTTTGCAAATGTTCCGACATTTACTTGATTTGCTGGTATAGTTGCACCGAGACGTCTTACATATAATTCATCTACATTTACCGGCATACACGTCTCGTAATCAAATATTAGTAAATTTGATGAAAATGTAGAACCGGCAACATGTACTGCCATTGATTCAGTGGTTTTCGAAAATATAATATTCTGTGGTGCTGTTGGATCACGAATTCTTAAATTATAATTTATAGGTACATTACATGAAGTATGTATTCCGACATTTCCCAAAGTATCTATTATAATATCTGGTGCTAACCCTGCGCTTTGAGGATAATATTCGTAATGAGGTATATCATCCGGTGTTATTTGGATAATATTAGAAGTTGTACCATCATCATTATATACTGTAACGTAATTAGATGTATTATATAATTGAGTAAAATATGACTGGTCACGACCAATATGGAATTCTAGATTTGTATTTGGTGGTGTATTTATTATAGCAGGAGAATTGAGGTTTGTTCCTATGATGCCAAAACGTAATTGTGAATATTCAGTATTTTGAATAGATATTTGAGTATGATCGATTGTTCTATCCGCGGATTGTACAATATTTAAAGTATAAGGATTATTTGAAGAATCAAATTGATTTCCGAGAGTTACATTTCCATTATAGTAAATACTGTTGAAATTCCTGTCACTGTATAACCACTGCGAAATTCCCGCACCAGACCCGCCACTGGCCCCTCCAATACCTACACCAAGCCCGCCACCGCCCACACCGCCTCCCGAAATAGTATTACCATATATAATACTATTGCTTGTAATTAAACTGCCAGTTATGTAGACATCTCCATCGATATACGCAGCATATTGAGCGGCAGTATTTGTTCGTGTAGGAAGTGAAGTATTCACGGCAATTCCAGTAGCATCAACTATAAAACTATATTTTCCATATTGCTTCTCTCCTACAATTAAATATTGGGTTGGTGTTAAATTCAATGTATTATTTGTTGCATCTGATAATGCTATTCCCAGATTCTCTATCTTAATCTGTGATGGTTGATAATTAGCATAAATTATAGACGGAATCGTCATTATCTACTCTGTTAATTAAGAAGAAAAACAAACTCTTTATATCTTAATAACTTAATAAATTAATAAAATAATAAATTAATAAAATAATATACACCCTATTAATCCAATACGTTGTCCACTTATAGGATCATATGTTGTATCTATCCATGCTACACTCGTAGTCGTATCAGCAGGATCCCATGATGTAGTTGCCTTCGCAAATGTGTAATTTGATATAACTTCTGTTGTTAGATTTGTCGTATTTGTGTTTGCATTTGTATTTGTATCTTGCGTTGACTGCGTAAATATAGGTACACCATTGACTACTTTTTTGACTGTATAATTTTGCTGTACAGTTGTATTTACAGTTTGATTTATAAATTGTTTACCAGCGGAATATGCTAATCCATAAGAATCTGCAGCAAGTAAATCTCCGACGGTAACTTTGCTATTACACCAAACTTTTGTATGGCCTGATACACCGACTATTATATTTGAACCCGACGGATCGTTATTGTTTATTTGTAGACATATTCCAATGACGCTATAATCGTTATGTATACTTTTTCGTACATTTAATATACCATTACTATCATATGTACCAACGGAAGATACAACATAATTTAATTGTACTCCGTCAATTGATTTTGCACTAATGCTTGGTACAGTATCTATAAGACTACTTATAGTGAAATTTTTAAAATTGATAGTCTGCGCATTGATAGCACCATTGACATCGAGATCGCCATTTATTGAAAGCGATTTTGTTAAACCTACATTCGATTGATAACCTATACCTACTTTTTCTCCAGAAGTACCTAAATATATTTGATTATTTAGTGTTGTATCTGGATTAAAAGATGTTTTTAAGAATACATTACCAATATTAATACTAAAATCAATTTTACTAATATCAATTGAATTACCTATCAAGATAGGATACTGTGATAAGAAATTATTAACATATTGATTTGTAGTGTCATTGTAATTTTGGCGTAAATAATTTAAATTAGAATTACCGATAGATATAATATTATATACAGCAGAATTTGCAAAGGAATTATTTCCAATAATAATAGATTTATTTACTTCATTAATACCGCCACCGCCAATATTATTACCAATAATTAAAGAGGCATCACCTGAAGTAGAGAAAGTATTCCCAATACAGATATTATTTGTCCCGCGAACATTAATCGCTTTTCCTAAAATCACATTGTGTGTATCAGTCGACGCAAGATTTCCTACATATAATTCAAGATTCTGAAATACATGACTTACATTGTAATTTTGTAAAGTATATGATGCATTCAAATCTCCTCCGTCTATTTTACGCACAAAATTAGATGTCGAAATGTAATTTAAAGGGTCTTGAATAGGTACGCTTATTTCTACTTTATTTAATTGAGATAAATCAACATATATATTAAGACCTTTCAATAAATTTATATTATTTGTTCCGCTATTTATATTATAATCCCAATACAATGATAAATAATTATTATTAAAATTGTCATAATTTACAATCAATAATGTTACTAAACTATTATTAATAACTTCGCTATGATATCCATCTACTGTTATCATCGGTGAACCAGGATTATTTATAGTTAAATTCCATGTATACCGTGTAAATGTAAATTGCAATACCATATTACCAGCATAAAACGTCACCAAAAATTTATTATTATATAAAAATTCAAGTTGACTCGTTTCTAATGACATATTTATTTGAAATTGAATCAAAGTTGAAAATATATTATCACCAAATAACTGCGGGTTTGGTGTTATTGTATATGATATTACTTGATTATTATTAATTATTGGTATATTATTTGCTGTTGTTATAATGTTATTGATGTCAGTATTTTGATTAAAATATCCATTAAAATGATTCCTATATAAACCCATATATTCTGGTATATACGATAATCTATTTATATAATCCACGTTTGATGAATTATTGTATGAGAAATCGAAACCATATTGAGGATACGGAGCATTTGAATTTAATATATAATCTTTGTTAAATTGAAAATTTATTGTATCTGAATAATTTACTAAATTACTTGATATACTAATATTTGAAAGACTATTTTTGAAAATATGAATATACCCTGTATCAGTCTCAAGTGATGAATGTGGTATATTTATAGAATATGGCGGTAACGCATTACTTGCAGTAGCTATAAAAATATATTGTGAATAATTATTTATTACTGTAGGCATAGTATTTATTTCAATATTTATATTCAATACATCAAGTGACAAATCATATGGACTTGAAGATATGGCTACAGTAAATATATCAGTATTTCTATTTATTCCGAAATGTTGATAGATAATTCTATTCAATGCATCCTGTGTAAATCTTGCACATGTATTTCCAGTATATGCATCTTGGATTATTCCATATAATGGTTGTGTTGTAATATAAAAATAGGTATCATTATTCACGGCATTTCTATTTCTCGCATTTATATCTATATATTTTGCAAGGAATGACATATTTATAGAATCTGACTCATCTATCGTGAGCGTAATTACACTTGAATTGGCAGCAGCGGCGGCTGCGGCGGCATTAAAAGAGGGGGTTTTTGTTGAATTATATGTAGCTACATTTTCAGTGAAAAAATATGGCGTAGATGTATAGTTTTTCAAATTCCACAAAATGCTGCGCGTCTCCACTGTATTTTTGGGGAAATAGATATTTCCAGATTGAGGTATCCATTGTAATTGATCACTTTGCATTCCATAAGATATTTGTGGTGGATATGCAATATTACTGAATGAACTTGCATTTATAATTCGAGGTGTGAATCGTGATATATAATTTTTAATATTTATATTATATTCAGGTGATAATTGATTTGAATTATATAATAGTCGCGATCGTAGACTATCGTTCGATAATCCACTTATATCTGTTAATTGTGAATACGGTACATATCGAAGACTATTTGCATTCACGTCAAAGTAATTTAATGAATTATTAATATACCCATTTTTAGGATATATGTCGACTACAAATTGTAATAATCGTGGATTAAAGGGTTGTCCTTGTATTTTTAAAGAGTCAATTTTATTCCAAAATGTACCAAGTTTTGCATTTTGCCATCCATTTCCGAAATTCTGTATTGCTAAACTTATGGGGTCGACATTTGATAAAGGAAATTCATAATGTACATATGTTTGCACATTTAATATTTTATTTGTATATCCTGGTATAACTGTATATGATTGCGTACTTGTATCAATTACATCATATACAATAGAATAACTTGCCGTGCCATTCCCGTTATTCCCGTTATTCCCGTTATTATTACTTATAAATTGTACGGTATCGCTTTGATTAAATATATTACCTGTTGTATTTTTCGTAATATTTATGAAATTAATGCCAGATGGCACGGAAGTAAAATGAATACCAATATTACTGGTTAATATAACAGATGGTATTGAATAATATAATAAAAATGGATTTAATGTATTATTAAAAGTACTGAGACCAATATTAAAAGATTGGATAACTGATGAAGGAGTATTATTTATTTGTAGATTTTTCGTGAAATTGGAAGAAGCATATACGCCGTTTGATGAATAAAAATATCTTAGAGTATCATTATCATATCGCCCAGATGCTAAATATTTGCATGAATTCAATGACGAAAACTTTGCAGTTGTTATAAGATTATTTCCGAGTATAATAGACCCATTCATAATATTCGTGAAATTTATATCAGTTGGCGTAAAATGAAGAGAACTTATATCATTCTGTAATAGATTTGCCAGCGACAGTGATGTCATTGTATTGGGGTCTATAGTAATTGGCAAAACACCAATTATTGGAGGTGTCACTGCAGATGGCACTGCAACTGGCATTGGCGCAGGGATATTATTTAGAGCAAGTGGAGTTAGCGCAGCCAGCGAAGCCAACGGAGTCAACGGAGTCAACGGAGTCAATGGAATAGTTATGTTACATGCGATATTTGGTAAAAGAGATTTAATATAAATAGAATCTGTATTTGACCAACTTATTTTTGTGTCAGTCAAAGGTTTTGATGTATTTGAATTAATAAACAAGAAAGGTGCGAACGTACTTATTTCTGAATTAATTATATTATTAGTTGAAGGAGCGCTATATATTATATTTGGCAGTGTTGAGAATAAAAAGAGTCTATTTAAATCTTGATATGATTCATAACGATTATAATTATAATGTATTGTTACATTACGGCAATAATTTACAATTTGCGGTCCTGGCTGATTATATATAAAATTGACTATACTTGGATATGGATTTATAACTTGAATAATCTTATCATCAGAATGATATAAATATTTCCCGGTGTTTATATCATAATTATCATAATGATTCTGATTAGAAGTAACTATAGTAGTATCATATCCGTATGCATAGTATATAATAGAATTAATTACATTGCTTGTTACTGTAATATTATTTGTTAGTATAGACGGGAAGAGAATATTCGAAGTAGCTGACAAAATATTCGCAGAGAAACTGTAGCTATTATAAATAGAGTTATTACTTGTATTTGAAGAAGAATAATTTGTATAAATAAGTTGTGATATTATATTTGAACCGGTGCCATATGGCACAGTACTCGTTATATAAATATTTGATAACGATATATTTGACGTCGTAATAGTATATCCAATATTTGAATTATAATATATAGGTATATTGCTAGTAACAATAGAAGTAAGGAGTCCTTGATTACTATTAATGGTAATAATAGTATTCGATTGTGTTGTATAAATAGTATTTACATTATATTCGAGATATTGCGAATTTTGTGATGGTTGTACTAATAATGGTGTAATAGATCCAATAGTAATGGGAAGTGTTCGCGTTTGTGTGTCATATATATAGTTATAATGTTTCGTCAAATACTTTGTCGTATTATTTGTATTATTAGTATTATTATTAGTATTACTCGTTGCAATAGTTATATCAAAACTTGAAAGAGGTGCCCATGGATTTATAACAGAATATGATATATTTGATAAATTTGCACCCATCGCTTGTATGCCTGCAGATGTGGTATTTAACAAGACACCATATTGTGGTACTGTTTGAATATAATAGTTACTAATAAGTTGATTATCTAAATTTGAGGTGTAGATTACAGGTGTATTTGGTATAATTACATTAATGGTTTCTTGTATGTTATTTTCAATAATGTTTGTAGATGGATATGTTAATATGGGTATAGATAAAGAAGATGTTGTATCAGTTGGTGAAACAAATTTAAATGAAATATTTGCAGTAGAAACATTGTTTATTTGTTGTAACTGGATACGTCCTTGTGAAAGATCTGAGAAACTTATAAATAATCGCGGCGAATTGTAATATTTATCATAGAATGTTGAATATGGAGTATAGAGAGCACTGGTATATTGTACCGCCGCTAAACCAGAACTGATATATGTCGAATCATCAAATATATGATTTGTATTTGCTAGAGAAGTATTCAAATTTATAGCTACATTTGAAGAGAAAGGATATACAGATGCGTTAAATAATGGACGGATGACATTTACGTTTGACCAAGTAATAAATAAATTATTGTGAATATATACATTCATAAATGAATTAAAACTGGTTGTAATATTTGTTGTTTGAATATATTGTGGTGGTAAGAAAGGATCATATGAATTCCATGTATTAATTTGTATATTTAAATTTGTTACAGTAGTATATGTATTATTATTTGCTAATGGTACTAAATTAATGAGCGATTGACTGTAAACTGTGATGTTTGATAGGCATTGTAAATACGTGCGAGGTGTCAAAACATTTGAACTGAGAGTATTTGACAAACTATACGAATTATTAGCAAGAGTTTGAATTGTTGGTAAAATATATGTTTGATAATATTGTAAATCACACGAATATGCAGAGTTAATATTATTTACAATAGTGTTATACAATGAAGGCGCTAAAGAAATAGGATATGCACCAGTATTTTTATTATTCATAATTTGAATATCATTCGAAGTAAATTGTATTTGATTTGATAAAAGTATAGTATTCGTGTCCAATGAGGTAACATTGATGTATGTTATAGTCGAATCAAATGCTGGGACACTATTTAATATGATATCTTTTATAGATAGTGTTTTTAATGTATTATTTTCAAAACTAATTAAATTTGCAGGACTCACTTCTCGAGTCGCGGGATTGAATGTTATATTAAAAGGTATAGCGCTCGTACTTTGCAAACCATAATTACAATTCGAATAATCTGTTATTGAGAATATCGGCGTAATTTCGAAACTGTCTGAAGTGTTTTGAGCGTATTCTGTAAATGGTGTATATGTAATATTTTGGACTGAATAAATATCATTATATATAGTATTATTTAATGTCCCATATTTTGGTAATTTAGAAACAGTATATAAAATATTACAAGTAGGTGCATTTGGTGCAATTAAACCGAAATTACTATTTACAGTATATTGCCATGTTGATAGAGGTGTGCTAAATACCTGTATAGGTGAATTGAGTAGAGATTTATATGTATTTATTGTGATCGCGTTTTGATTCGTGTTTTGATTTGCATTATTAGTATTTAATACAGGAGGGCTTACGGTTTTGGGTATATATATAGGAGCGGTAAGTGTCGCTGGATTTAATTGTGTTATATTGGCGATGAGAGGTGTAAATGGTAAATTACATGCTACCGTAATTGTTTGAGCAGGTGCGTTTGTTAGCACATTTGATGGGGTTGTTATTAATATATTAGAAGTGAAAGGTATAAATTGTATATATGGGTCAAATTCATGAATATAATAGAAATTTGATAATTGATAATTTGTAGCAGATGGTGTAGTATAGAATATATTACATGCGGAATTTGTATTAAATAGAGTTGTAATAGTATTTGTATTTAATATATTTGCAGTAGATTGTGCTAAATCGGTAACATTTCTAATAGGATTGACGAATCCTATAGAATATGCATAATTCGAATTAAAATTTGCAATATTTTGTATTAAATCATATGGTAAATGTATTGCATTATTTTTAGTTGGAAATGGTCCGCAAGTATTTAATTGTGGATGAGTAATACTATTAATGACATTACTATTTATAATATTTGCAGTAGCATTTTTATAAGGTATACCTGTTATTGGAGAAATAAGAGTATTTGTATAATTAATATTTGTTATTTGAAATATATTTGAGCCATCTTGTTGTGCGATTGATGTATATCCGTAATAGAGTGCATCTTTAAAGAATACTACGGATTGAAGTGATATATTATTACCGATAACAACAGATTGAGGTGAGTCTGATGACAATGTATTACCGAGTAATACAGAGTTTTCGCGTTCATTCGTAATATTAATGCCAATGCTTACGGAATTTGTATATGTTAATGTATTTAGATTACCTATAGATATACCAAAACTATTTGGCAGACCATAGATATTCGTATCAGAAAATAAATTTGCACCGGAACCAATAAGAATATTACAGTTTCCGTGCATGGCGGCGGCATTTGCGGAATTTGCGCCATTATTCCCAATGATAACTAGGCCTTTTCCGATAACATTTTGCGCGGCAGAGGTTCCGATAATAACGGAGTCAGAAACTTCTGCGTTTGTAGCTACATTTGTACCGATAAGTACATTATTAATAGATGACAATGTTTGATTTCTACCGGCGAATGGACCAATAATGACATTAGAAAATGCATTTTGTGCGTTCTCGAGTGAATATGCGCCTATTGCAACATTAAGGTTTCCTGCTGTAAGATTGGCACCACTTCTATAACCGAATAATGAATTTGCGGAACCTATAGAGTTACTGTATCCTGAGTATGCACCAAAATATGTATTTTCGTTCCCGAGAAATGCGGCTCTTCCCGAACTGTATCCGCCCATTGTATTGAAATTTCCGCTACGATTATCTTGCCCACTGTATGCACCAATCATAGTATTGTATCCTCCATCGAGTGTTCTTTCACCGGAACGATACCCAACGGCAACTGATGCATTTCCGCTTACATTTTCACGAAGCGCATATGCACCAATACCGACATGTTGGCCACCATATCTATTTAATTCACCTGCGCGGAATCCTGTAAATACGACTTCGTTTCCGGAGAGATTCTGCGCACCTGCGAAAGCACCGATCATAGTTGCATATGAAGAATTGGTATTTTGTGCAGCTGCTTGATAACCTACGGCAGTGACATAACTACCGGTAGTATTTTGAGCACCTGCTTGAACACCGATAAATGCATTATTTGTACCATTATTAATTTTCCCAGCAGAATCTCCAACAGAAACGGTTTGAAGACTCCGTGTTGATATATCTTGTGTTATACCAATACTTGTATCACTTGCATTTAATATTTTTGTTCGGGGTAACATAGTCCCACTCCTTGATAATTATATAGGTTTAAGTTTTTTATTAATTATCACATAAAATTACATAAAATTACATAAAATTACATAAAATTACATAGAATTATTTAATTATCTAAGTATATTATAGAAAATGCCCGAAAACCAAGAAGGAGGTAAAAAGAAACAAACTGCATGGATGAAACACTTAATGGCTTATTACAAAGCACATAAAGGAAGCAAAACTTTCACTGAATGCATGAAAGAAGCTAAAAAAACATATAAGAAATAGAGCATTCAATAATAGAGTATTCAATAGATCATCTCAATAGAGCATTCAATAATAGAGTATTCAATAATAGAGTATTCAATAGATCATCTCAATATTATTGTTTAGGTGTATTTTTATTTTTAGGTTGGGTCCATTTATCGAATCGAACTTCATAAGGGGGTTTATTAATATTAAATTGAGAAACCCACGGACCTTTATAATAATTTGCCGGTAATGTGAAACAAGATGCGTTTAAATGTGTGTCTGGTCTTTTTTGTAAATCGTATTCTATACCGCGATCTGCTAATTTCTGAAACATTGGACACGCAGGATTGACTAAGTTATATGAAATATTTTGTAAATTCTTATTATATTCATCCATTGCTAATCCAGTCATTGCATCACATGATAAACTATCGGCTATATCAAAGCAGGTCTGATCCATTCTAATAAATAATACGGAAAAATAAAATTGTAATATACTAAGGAACAAGGAACGATGAAAGCATTCGAAATCACAAAGAAAACACAAGATAAAATGAAGAAACTTCTGGAATCCGATGTACCTTTCATTATTCTATATCACTGGAAACAATGTGGGCATTGTATTGCACTCATGCCAGTTTGGAAGAAATTTGTTTTACATTCCAAAATGCCTTCTTGCAGTGTTGAATATAGTAATATAGAACTTTTACCCGCAAAATTAAGAGATGTCAGAGGCTTTCCGACTATTCAAATAATAAAGAAAGGAAAAATTATAAATAATTATATGGGAGATAGAAGTGAAGCGAGTTTGGTCGAATTTGTAAAGAAATATCTTCCGGTTCAAAATTGATAAATTCATAAATTGATAAATTCATAAATTGATAAATTCATAAATTGATAAATTCAAAAAAAGATTATATAAGGATATGAAACAATATTATTATATAGAAAAATGAATACTAATGTATTTAACCAATATTATTTTGCATTTCTGAGAAGATTACGTGATAAGGCGAGAGAGAAGAAAGATGACGATAAGGTATCACGGAATCTTATACGTGCTATTAAAAATCATTATTTGAATTATGATAAAGACTCGGAGGAGTATATTGATTATTATTTGGATCAATTTAAAGATAGAGTGCCTTTTGAAGGTAAAACTGTAGCGGAGTTTGAGAAATATTTAAATACAGATAGTGTTCAAGAAATATGTATTTATAAAGATATATCTTTAAAGAGTATTTCAAAGGTGCTTGATAATAAATCTTTTACGAATGGATATTTCTTAATTCTGAAGATTTTCGGAAGGAAGGCGGAGAATGTATTATCCGATGAAGATGTAAATTCTATTGTAGAAATATTAAAGAAGAAGGATGAAAAAGATTTTAATTATGAAGAAAATGTGGAGAAACTCACATCCGGTGATGGTATAAATGGTAATGGTGCTATTGTAAAGGATTTATTGACTTTATTTAAATTAACACAAGAAAGCACGAATCAATCTATTCGCGGAGATTTTCAGAATACTTTTAAAGAATTAGAGGATACATCACTCGGTAAGTTAGCTAAGGAAATAATGGAGGATATTGATTTGGTAGAGTTGGAGAATTCTTTAGGTAATAGTGATAATATATTCCAGGCATTATCAAATCCCCAAGGTGGATTATCTAAATTATTGGGAACTGTATCTCAAAAGATGATATCAAAGATGGCATCTGGAGAATTAAAACAGGAAAATCTTCTGCAAGATGCAATGAAGTTTTCTTCTAAATTACAATCCGGAGGTGGTATGGGTGCAGGAAGTCCATTCGGTGATATTAGTTCAATGATGGGTAAAGTACAAGAGATGGCTTCTGCATTTAATACAGATAGCGAGGGAACCGGTAGCGGCGGTGGTGGTCTTGAAGGACTGGGAGGCCCAGGAGGCCCAGGATTTGATATGAGTGCTTTACAAAGTATGATGCAAAATATGGCTGGTACAATGGCTGGCGGACACAGGCCACAATCACGTGCTGGTGCCGGTGCCGGTGCCGGTGCCGGTGGTGGAAGACAAATTGCGGTGAATAATCCGGCTATGGATCGTATTGTCAAGGCCAAACAATTACGTAAAAAATTGGAAGAGAGACGTAAAAAATCTTCGACGAAAGTAGAAGAGTTAAATTAATGTATGAAAAAATATGGTTTGATGATTTGCAGAATTTTATAACATATGATAACTATTATGTAATTTTACCATTACAGCAAATGTCAATTGCAGAAAAAATAAATGCAATAGTACGTTTTTTTGTATATTTAGGTATTTTTCTCACTTTATTGAAGAATGATTATAGATATTTATTCTTTGGAATAATAGCTGGATTACTATCTATATTTTTATATAATTACGAAGTGAAACAGAAAATAGAATCAGAGAAATTTTTAGAGAAAAAACAATTAGACATAGTTGATAATAAAGTGTGTAGCAGATCTACTGTAGACAATCCTTTTATGAATTCTTCTATAGCGGACATATCATTAAATCCCGAACATCCACAGGCATGTAATATAGATAATAATGGTATTAAAAATGTAATAAAGAAAAATTATGATCGCCGCATGTTCAAAGATGTATCAGACATTTATGATAAACTTGCGAGCCAACGTCAGTTTTATACAATGCCGGTAACTACAATTCCTGGGGACCAAAAGTCATTTGCAGAATGGTGTTATGGTAATCCTGCGACATGCAAAGATGGAAATGGTGAGGCTTGTTATAGAAATCAATATGTCGTAAGAACTCATTAATTGAGAATATTTTTATCCGGATGATAAATAAATCTTTACTATTTATAATAGTAAAATGGACTCGTCAAACCCAGCAATTTTCCTTGATAGCCGCAGAGTTTGCTCTGATGAATGCGCAAAAGAATCTAAAGATATACAGAATGAACAGATTGAAAATTATGAACTCTATCAATATTTACCGGTTGATTGTGATGGTAAACACGCTCGTTTCCCGGAGTTTTCTTACGACCACACTAATTTAGTTGGACGTATTGGATATGGATATACAGAAGGATGTGTAGTAGATAATGATTCTGAATTACGTAATGACCCTGCTCGTCTTACACGTGATAGATGCCGTTTGCAATTATTTACCCGTATTTTTACGGGATGCCCGAATTTGCGTCCAGGAGTCGGTGATCCAAATACAGAATTAGATATTCTTGCTGGGTCTTCTTCTGATGATCTCAGTGCTTTTGCTAGTTGCAAAAGAGAAATAACTGAATTACAGACATATTATCCAACACCAATGTTAGAGTGCATAAAAGAAGTCCAAGATCCTAAACATATTGTAGAACCATGGGTTCGCGGTGGCGATAACACTCGCGACTTCATAAGAAGACAAGAATTCTTAAAACAATGTGAAGCACAAACATTTAACCGTCCATCATGCCATAAACCAATGCATTAAATACTATTAAGAATACTATTAAGAATACTATTAAGAATACAAAAATAAACCTACAAGAAAGAAGTAAGAGTCGAGCGTCACGGCAGATAGCGATATTATGATATATACGCATATCTTTTCTTTTTAGAATCTATATTCTATACCTATGATTATGCTTTAAGACTACTTACTTATTAATTAAATTGAATTTTATTTTTAACTACTTTTATAATAGAAGGATGTCATTTAATCATTTAACAGCAGATACATGCACTTATAGCCGTCGCTTAAATGAAAATATGTCGACACTTGGATATATAATGTCTCCATTTCGTTATGAACATCCCGAGAAATGCCGTCATGAACTCGGACTTATCGGTGGAACTGCAACATCACATATTAATGGAAATTTAGTGGATTTAGAGTCGGATTTATTTGGTATTACACGATTCAATACAAAATGCATAAATCATCAGTATGCACCAGTTGAAAAAGGAGGAATGATATATAATGATAAAACAAAACCTATAGATACAGATATGAAACATTTACCGACATGTCAGATGATTTCTTATAAAGAAGTTCCACTTCCCGGTAAAGTCGATTATAGACCTTGCACTCATTAAAACTTGATATATCCTTCAGCATTCATGAAATAATATGCAATGAATAATGCGGCAATCAGATTAATAATTGCATGAATTCTAACTGCTTTAGCATTCATGTTTGGCATGGCAAGCATGTAGATATGGGTTAAGAATATAATAGCGATACCGATATAATAAAAGAACAGATGTACTTTATCGGACATTTTTACTATTATTATACAATATTTTAATTATAGAAAATATACTATGTATCTAGAAATTACGCAAGCGTTGACCTATAATACCTTTTTCTGATACACATCTTCGGGTTTTCGGATTTACTATTTTATTTGCCGGACACTCGCGACATACTAAAATATTATAATGAACTTCATTTTCATTTATTAAATGCATAGTTTTGCAGTCTAATTGCTCTGATTTTGCCGGAAAAGTATTGTGTATCTTTATTTTAATTATACCTTTGCGATATTTGCTGATAATTTCGATAACTAATCTAGCTTCTAATTCGGATATCCATGTCTTTTGTTTTAGAATATGTCTTGCGAATTTATCGCGAAATTTATCAATTGTTTTTGGCAATTTTTTAAGAGATTTATGACACCAACTGGGGAAAGCATCTAATACTGCTTTATAGGTTTCTTTATCCAGTGTTTTTAAATATTCATAAATATCCGAAGTTATATTATGGTCTTTTTTAGAAATAATACGATTTGATAATGCTTTACGTAGTTCAACTATAAAAGATACTTCATTTATTTCATTCGCTGATGCATTTGATGATGCTGCAATAGGATTTTTATATAAATCGAAACATGCAATTATTTTCTTAAGATTACCGGTTTCAATAGATGAATTATATATAGCTCTGTAAAAACAGTTTCCATCTCCAATTATATGTTTACGTATCCATTGGAGAGGCATCCGGTTACTTTAATGTATTATTTTTTTGCTTTCTTTATTAATAAGAGAATGGCAACAACCCATCAAACAGATGATTTATGCAGTTATAGCGAAAAATTAAAAAGATCTGTTGGTCCTGGTGTTTATTATTTAGGAACTCCTGCAGCAGATTGTGGTGAAACATGTAATCGCGATATACCCGCAGATCCATCTTTACGTTTTCAATCATATGGTAGAATGGCATGTCCACAAGGCAGAGCAGTAGATGATGGAAGTGAATTATGGGGATTAAATTACAAGAATACAAAATGCAGTACAGACGAATATTTACCCGGAAAATATAATGGTAAAGGTGCATGCGGGCCTGCCGCAAAATCGAATCCACGTGCTTGTGCAGCTCCCCAAGAATCAACGCGTCTATCGAATCCTCCATGCACATTACACTCAACTGGATGGAATAGATGGGAACCATTATGCTGGAATCCTCAAGACAGAGCCCTCGTGCCATTTGAATGGTTTACATCATATCGTATTGTTGTAAAAGATAATCACACACCATGCCTTGAAAATCCAATGGACCAAAGTGACTTTGTTCCAGTTGCCGGAAGAGCATCCATTGTGTCTACAACAGATGATGGACATTGGGCAAATAAATCGACGTGCAGTTCGGTAACTCCAGTAACATATGTAGGCGATACAAATTTTGCAAACTTTAACACTTGTGCGGGTATAAATTAAATGTTATTATATATTTAGAAATATGAAAGGTGAGAAAAGATCTTTTACAATTGATCATGCAGAAGTCTCGGTGAAAGAAGGCGGACGTTTTATATCAACTGGTCCTTGGAATGCCGCTAAAAAGGCAATTAAACAAATATATCAAGAAGGTGCCAAGAAAAAAGAAATTCGCTTTACTCTTCGCGAAACTACACAGGGCAGCGCAGGTAAAGAGTATGCTTATATTGGTGCTAAATTTAAATTAGAAACACCAAAAGTTGTGAGATTAGGAAGCAGTGAAATAACATATAATTATGAATATGAAGTTCGCCGATGCGGACCATATAAGAAGAATTAAGCATAAGCATAAAATTAAGATTAAATAAGATTAAATAAGATTAAATAAGATTAAATAAGATTAAGATTAAATAAATAAAAATAAAAATAAGAATAAGATTAAGATTAAAAATAAGAAATAAAATCTAACACTAAAGTTAAAATTCCGTAAACATTTATCTATTTTTTATCCGGTTATCATTAGAAGATGGAACTATATGCAGGTGCAGTTTTAAATGGAGTTGGATATGCTCTTAACAAAGATAGAGATACTTTGAAAAAAACAGAAACCGGTGTGAATCCTAGACAATTACCATCAATGCAGAATGTATATAAATCAAAGTATTATGATACAACGCGGGCAGATGAATTTGACAGAGCAACTATAAAATGGCAAGAATCGCAGAGTCCTTTTGAAACTGGTGTTGTTCCTAAACCGGCATATGCGGATATGTTTGCATCTCCATTTGGTGATAATCAGATTATAAATTCTCCGATGGCAGTTCCACAGGTAGCTAATAAGGCAAAAATACGTACATTAGCCGGTAAAGAAGTAGAACCGGAACAATTTTTCCATAATAATATGCAGCCTTATATTCGCGGTGCTGTAAAACAAAATACTGATACATTTGCAAATCAGACTTTATTAAATAATTATACTGGTCGCGGTGATACTATACAACATAAAAAAGAAGTGGAATGTTTCTTTGAACCGACGAGTCAATATGGCAATGCATGTGGTTTTATGAGTAATCCGAATGATTATGAAAGACAACATATTTTCAACCCAAAAGCACGCAAAAATGATTTTCCGATTCAACAGATTCATGTCGGTCCTGGTTTAGGTCTTGGATATACAACAGAAGGCGCTGGTGGATATCAACAAGCAAATACAGTTGACTTTATTATGCCCAAAAATGTAGACCAATTACGTGTAGGAACAAATCCACGTATTGAATATAAATTACCAGTTCCTGCAACTGGCCAAGGTGTTGGAAGAAGAGGTATTATGGGTGAATTTGCAAAGAATAAACCGGATACCTATTTTGAACAATCTCCTGATATGTGGCTTAAGACAACTGGTGCACAAATGAAAGCATCAATGCAACCTAAACAAGAGATGAAGCCGACATCTCGTGTTGATACACATATAGCATATCAAGGTCCCACTCAAGCAAGTGGAAATATGCCTGGTATAGGTGCTGAAGATGATTATGGTTTAGATTCGGTTCTTGTATATGATAATAATCGTCAAGATACAGGACAGGACAGTATATTAAATAATTTGAAATCAACTGTAAATGCAGTTATTGCACCTTTATTAGATTTTTTTAGACATAATCCGAAAGAATATACATTAGATGCTTCTCGTGTATATGGTAATTTACAGGCTCAAATACCAGATAAAGCAACATTATATGACCCAGTGAATCATATCATAAAAACCACGAATAAAGAAACATTAATACATGACACAAATATATCAAATTTAAAGGGGCCTGATAAAATTACAGCAGCTGTTATGGATACACAAAAACCAACTGTACGTGAAACGACGCCTATAGTTGATACTACGAGACAGATGACTTCACATACATATCGTGTACAACTCTATAATGTGGATGAAGTAGCTAGAACGACTGTTCGTGAAACAACTGACCAATCTCCTGATATGTTAGGATTTATTAGTGGTGTTGTAACTGATAGCACTGGTGCTTACAGTGTTATTGATGTGGATATGAGAAATACCAATAGACAATTTAGCAATGATTATGAATATGAGGGTATTGCCGGAAGCAAATCCGATTTCAGGGAAACATCGCAAGATGCCGAAAGAAATGCCGATATTGATGCAACAAAAGATACACTTAATCGCGCAGCAGGTAATACACCAAATGGTGCCGGTGCATTTACAAGTCTGGCACCCGAGAAGATTGATATGCAAACGAAGAAACTTAATAGCGATAGTTTGTCGGAACGTGAAGTTGGTAATATCACTCGTATTGCTCAATCAAGTGAAATGGATAACGGCGCATGTGCAATTACAAAGATTGGTAATAATTATTTGAACGCAAATGTAGATAGATTAGACCCGGTTACATTAAATTCACTGAAATCGAACCCATATAGTTTATCTATTAATCCGATAGGTGTATAAATATGCGAGGGTGCGTAATCATTAATAAGGATTTTCTATAATCTTTTTATCAGGATATGAGCTCTTCTAAAAATATAGAGTTACTTTTAGAAAATAAAAGAGAATATATTGCACATATAAATGATATATTAACTTCTAATTACATTAAAGAATTATTGAAATTATATGATACAGTAATAAAAAAGGATACAGTATTAAAAGATTTCCAAAATTTATTATCAAAAATAACTGAATATAATCATATTCAAATAGATGAATTGTATCAGAATATAATTCAACAGAATGAATATGGTTATTTTCCGGAATTATTAAAAGCTACTGTTACAACTATTGTTAATATAAATATGATAATGCATGAAACCGAAAATATAAAAATAAAAATTAGAATACCTACTCCGCAGAATTTTATACACAGTCTGTTTGTAGCTATAGCTCGTGCTCTATGGAAAAAACCATATTTATTATATCATAAAGTTCGTACTATTGAAAGACAATACAATATTAATCAATTAGAAAAAATTATACACAACGCGATCTTATATTCAATTCGCAGTATAATTCCAATGGACAAAATTGTAAGATCATTCACAACAGATGTTGAAGAAGAATCTGCACCAGTAGAAGTAACGCCAGTAACGCCAGTAGTGCCACCAATAGAAGTAACGCCAGTAGTGCCACAAGTTGAAGTAACGCCAGTAGTGCCGCCGGTGGTATCTGTGGAGCCTATAGATGTAGCTACATCTACTGCATCTGATTTTACTTTTGATGTTCCTGCCCAAGTTCAAGAAATAGAAAATACATCATTTGAGCCCTTATCTTTATCTTCATCTTCTCATTCTCAAATAGAAGAACTATTAAACAATCAAGATCATATGATTAAAGAAAGTCAAAAACAGGAAGACGGCGCCGGTGAAAATCATGAAGACGATGACGGCGTAAATGATGATGATGAAGATGATGATGACGAAGATGACGAAGATGACGATGATGATGAAGACGATGAAGATGAAGACGATGAAGATGAAGACGATGAAGATGAATACGATGACGATGAAGACGATGAAGACGATGACGATGAAGACGATGACGATGACGATGACGAAGAGGGCGAAGACGCCGAAGATGAGATAGAACAGATTAAAGAAGATGTTCCTGTGACACCTCCTCCTGTAGGGAAAGATGTCAAAGTTGTAGAAATAATAAGTAAAAAACCGAATGAGGATTATTATGAAGAAATAGAAATAAATAATGAAGAAGATGAAATTGAAAAGGATAGATTAGCTGATGAATTAGCTTTAAGATTATTTAAAATGAAAAATCCACATTTATCTACAGCTACAGAAAAGAAGAAGAAAAAGAAGAAAGATCGCGGAGAACGTCAGCGCGTTAATGAAAGCTTTTTCTAAACCTTTAAATATTTTAGTATGCAGTGGTTCATAGCTTTTATATCAGCTTGTATATTTTTTGCGTTAATATATACTATGCAGCAAGATAATTCCCCCGACAAAAATACAGAAGATAAAAAGGATACTAATAAATTAATTATTCTCTTCTTCTTTATTGTAATAATATTTCAGATATTATTCTACTATTTTGATATAGGTTCATCACTTTTTTCAGGAAAAACAGAAGGGGCGGTTAGGTCGGCTGGATCAGCTTTAACCGATGATAGTGCATCGCAACAACATATAGAAGAAATATTAAAATTATCGAAAGGACAACAAGAACTCTTAGAAAAAGAATTATTAAGAAGTATACACCAAGATATTAATGTAGGATACCCAGGATTTTAGGATTTTCCCGTATATATTTATAAATTTAATTTATTTTTATAACAGTAATGACAATGAAATTAGAATTACGGAAATTTGATATGTCTAAATTAAAGGGTGATAGTGTTGTCGTGCTCATTGGCGCAAGAAACACAGGTAAAACTGTGGCACTCATGGATATGTTGCGATATCATACATCAATACCGATTGGAGTTGTAATATCCGGTACAGAATGTGCAAATCACAATTTTGAAAGAGTTGTTCCAAAATTTTTAATTTATGATGAATACACTCCTGATATTATTGCGAAATTTATGGATAGACAGATGAAAATAACAGGGCAACACCGTGAAGAAGTTAAAAAATATGGCAGAACTGATTTAGACCCCCGCGCCTTTCTTATTCTTGATGACTGTCTCTACGATAAATCGTGGATTAATGATAAGAATATTAGAGCTACTTTCATGAATGGACGTCATTTTAACATTTTTACTTGCATTTGTATGCAGTACTGTATGGGAATTCCGCCCGCTTTACGTGCGAACGTTGACTATGTTTTCATACTGAGAAATAATATGATTAAGGAACGCGAAAAACTTTATCAACAATACGCTGGTATGTTCCCGTCTTTCCATGTATTCAATCAAGTCATGAATGCTGCGACAGAAAACTATGAGTTTCTCGTAATAGATAAGAAGTCTCAATCAAATAAACTCCAAGACCAAGTATTCTGGTATAAAGCATCGACTGATGTCAATTATAAAATGTGTTCAAAGGAATTATGGCAAATGCAAGAGCGTAATGATGAGATGGAAGCACTTGGCTATAAGAAAGATGACGACGGCGAAGATGAAGAATATGATAACGAACTTGTCATACGTAAAACAAAAGGCAATAAAGGAGTCGACATAAAAGTCAAAAAATCACACCAATTCTGATGTGGTGCATATTCAAGACTTTCTAAAAATGAAAATAAGGATAAGGGTGTTTTATATATAAAAACACCTTCTTAAAATGGAAATCGTAAAAGCATTTACAAATAATAAAAATATAACTATTCTTGGTGATATAAATGATCCTCTATTTCGTGCTTCTGAAATAGGAGATATATTAGATATCCATTGTATAAGATCAAGTATTATAGATTTTAATGAATCTGAAAAGGAAGTGCGTAGTACGCACACCCCCAATGGATTGCAAAGTGTTACATTTTTGACAGAGAAAGGATTATATAAATTATTATTTAGATCAAGAAAACCTATTGCAATTGAATTTCAAAATTGGTTATGTAAAGTTATTAAAGAACTTCGTATTAATGGTAATTATTCAATGCAAAAAGAAATTGCTATAAATAATTTTAAGTTTGTAGCTACAAAATAAAAATTGAAATAAATTATAACTGTAAATAAAATGACAAATATTTTCCGTGTTGATATTAAAATTTGGATTCTTTTACAAAATATTGCCAGTCTTCCTTCTGATTTTGTCAGAGATTCAGATGAATATCAATTATTTAAAGATGCTACAGAAAGTGGTGCAGAATTTGCGATATCTGAAAAAGACATTTTAGACGATAATATAGAAATTTTATATGGGTATCAAGATTTCACATTTGATACTTTTTCTAAGATGATATATGCTATTAAAGAAATACTTGAAGTATATGAATTAACAGAGTGCAAAAAATATAAACTATTAATTAAAGCAATGCCAAGAATGGAACTTATCGCATTAGAAAATAAATTGGACAGTATGACAGTATGACAGTATCTTCTTTCTAATTACTCTTTTTAACGGGCTTCTTCTTTTTTCCTCCAGTTGTTTTCGGTGGTGCCGTCGAAATAGCTGCAACTAAATTATCATGTCCACCTAGATATGCATTTCCTTTTATTATTAATGGCGATGTAGTATGTGCTCGCACTTTAGATACATCAGTAGCTACTAATTTATGATTTTTGCTTACAGTCGCAAGAGTATTATGCCAATTCTCCCGCGGAACTGCCAATTCTTTTATTTTAACATTTTTGTTCTTTGAAGCTAATGAATGTAATAATTCAACGGCAGCTTTATAATAGCCACATCCTTCAAAACCATATATAGTATACAGTAATGTTGTCATAACTATATTAATATTTTATATTTATTTAGTATTTTTTTTAGATTACAATTAGAATAAGAATTACGGAAATAATCCCAATTCATGGAAGTGTCTATATATAGTAATATCAGATGGTTGGCCTTCCAGTAAATTTAGATATACTTTCGCAATATTTGTTCCTTGTATTGCTAATGTAATATTATACACTACAAAAATAGCTATATTATATATTAAATCTTTATGATTAAATTTCAGAGGTATTAAGAATAATGGGGCTGTATGCCATACTATTAATATAAGACCCAAAAAATAGTTTATTTTTTGCGGAAATATATTTGTACTTTTTTTACTTATATAAAATTTATAGAGTAAAAATATATTTCCGCCAATAAAAATACCTATAACAGAAGGTGCAACTGAAAATGTAATTATTTTTAATAAATACAATATAACGAGCGCTGTTGTCCATAGAGTATATAGCTGATAAAAAGGATATTTCGCATATGCAACATCATGTACCATTCCGTAGATCTATGCTATTATTATACTCTATCTATATTTTTAATTTTTGATTTTATTTTGATTTTATTTAACATATAGTATCTCTTCGTTTTTCTATTAATTCTTTTCTTTTTTCTATACTTAATTGAACTGGTATAATGGGTACAATATCTAATGATGTTCTCTTATTTTTATTTGAATTTGAATCTGCTGTACCGCAACTATTCGTATTGCTTTCGGATTCGAATATATCTGGTATTTTATCTATTTTAATTTCTAAGTCTCTTGCTATTGATTTTCTTTTTTCGTATTTTTCATAATTCGTAAAGTGTATAAGTCCATTACATATTTCCGGTTTGTATTTAGCTCCTTGAAATCTTTTCTTAAATTGTGCAATAACATTATCAGGAATTATAATAGAATCTGTAACATATTTATCGTATTCATCACGACATAATTTACAGAATTCTAGAGCGTCGCGTCTATCTTCTGGATTTAATGTTAATTCTAAAACTATTTTACGGGCGAATGAGGAAAATACTTTATTCATATGTAGATGAATTTCCGCTTTTTCATTTGAACGCAAGTATTTGTTGAGAGACGTTAAAGTGGAACATAATATATGACTTCCGGCAACCATATATTCAACATATCTGATTTTGTGGTTTTCACATGAAGTTGTTCCTGCAACAACTAAACCAACTCCACCTGCTATTGTTGATATCACTAAAGTTGGATATATTAATAAATTAGAGCTGAAAGAATAATATCGAGATGCTTTGTCGTGTAACCACGCCCACCCAGATGCTTTTTCTGCCCACATTTGTAATATTCCTTCTTGTTGTGGAGACCAGGATTCTGCAATGCGACGTTTATTATAATTATCGTATTTAGCGACAGTAAATGCGTCCTCCATATATACTGTGCGGTTGAACCGGTCTAATAAATATCTAAGACTATAATATTTCGTAGAATAAGAAAAAGGTCGCGCCTTTAACAGCATTTGATAGTGTTCGATATTGCACACCATTATATAATCCCATAATTGACAAAGGTTTATTATATATCATTCTTGACCGTATTGTATCAAAAGGTGTTGTGATACCAGATGCAAACGAGCCAGAAATACTTCCAATCATTGTTTGAAGAAGTATATTATCTTTTTTATCAAGTTTATTACTTATATAATTATAAAGTCTAAGTCGTATATCCATTTCTATAATGTCTTCAATGAGCGATATTCTATACCCTTTATATAAATTCAAGAATCCTTTTTCTTTATACAATATCTTGCCGGCACTCAGAATATTATTCACTTTTCCACTTTGCAAAATACGCATACTATTTCCTATCGGAATTTTAATAAAAGATGTAATTATTCCGGCTATTACAGTCGCAAATGTAGCTAATAAACTATTTTGACTGTTCATTAAATTATTGTAAATTGTGAAATAGGTAGTATATACAATACCAGCAGTACATCCTGATGTGAGGTACCCGCATGTCCAACTGGCACACGATAATTTATTTGTATATCCAAAAATTTGTAATTGAGTTTTACGTCTTTCTATACCATATACGAGGGTTTGACTTAGACACCGTGATATACCTTCCCTGTACCCATTTTTGGATTTTTCTATTTTAAACATTATAATTGATGGCGATGGCGACGAGGAAGACATATCTCTCCTTAATTCACTTAACTAAATGAAATTATATAAAAAGAACACAGTTCATCTTAAACTCTAAACTTGTTTTCCCGATTTCACAATCATATTTCTTTCTTTATAATATCGTGTCATATGCATATCTTCCTTGGTAAGAAGTGATAGGTTTGTTTCCTTTAATTCTCCGTCACTGGCAGAATAATATATAGTATCAAGTATATACCCCTTCAGAGGTAAATGTTTATATAAACATAATATACAATGAACACACGGTTTTGAGTTTCCCAGTGATCCACTTTTATTCGCGCGTATAACTAATAAATCAACTCTCTTCAGTTTTTTCTGTCTTGGCAAACAAGGGAGTTTTTTAATAGCATTTTCCTCTGCGTGAATCGAAAAGAAATTTTTCGGATCACCAGAGCCTGTACCCTTATGGATATTTTCGCCATAGCTTAATAGTGCGAAAGGGATGGCTATGGCTGAAAAACATAGCCGCATGGTTGAAACCAGTAGAAGTCATATTTATACAACACACAGGAGAATGGATATACCTCCTCCTATCACACATATTCATCGCAAGGCTCTGGATCTGGTGGTTAACGCTCGTCGTCATTTTAAGTTTATATTATATAGTAATAATTAATAATTCCTTAAGCCTTTTCATTTTTTCAAGAAAATCCTTTGAAATTCACGGGATATTCTTTTCGATTATCGGCATCTATAGCATAAAATGAAGGCGAATGATATTTCCCAAGTATTACGGCAACATCTTTATTATAATCTTCGGCAAATCGCTCCAATAATGCTTTATTCTGAATTTTCAATACATTTTGTATAACCTTATCCATTGAACGTGAACCTGAATAACGTAAACAATGCGAATCTTAATAACTGAATATATAGAAAATACCGCTAACATAGAATCAATTTTTATTTTTATTTAAAGAATACATTATTGAAAAAGAATAGGAATTATTTATATATAAAGTTTGGATACTATGGAAGAAACCACAAATACTCACGACTATATTGACGAAGATCAATATTATTCAGAAGATGATTCGTATATTGAATCTGATTATACATTTTCAGATGACGAAATAGATATATATGAAACAAATCCATATATACCATCAAATTCGAATACGCCTGTTGTTATACGATGGGTAACGATTACGTTAGATGGCATAAAATTAGACGTTTCGAATATGGGTAAAATTAAATTTCACAACAGTCTTTTAATTATAACAGAGACATATGAAGGTATTCAATTGCATGGTACACCATATAAAATATTTCAATTAGAATATCAAAAAAATAGATATAAAAATTACTATGTTCACGAAATAGTCTGGCAGGCATTTAATGGGGTTCCACCAGAAGGCTGGATTATCAGACATAAACATGAATATACAAGAAAACCTAGAAAAACATATAGTAATAGATTAGCATGTATTACTATAGTACCAAATAAAATCACACCGTTATATATTGAAAAAGGAACACGTCTAGCTATAAATTTAGAAGAAATACGACAGGTAAGACAAGTAAGTCAGATGAGTTCACTCTAGATGTATATTAATGTATATTAATGTATATTATTGCGCCATTTTATTTGATTACTTCACTATTGTTGCATGGAGTCCATTTTCAACTAAATTTGTACATATGTTATTTGCTTCATCTTTGTTTACTTTAATATATGTTTCACCTTTAACATTTACTTCTTCTATATATCTACTTATTGAAGATTTATTGATAGATGGCATTGCTTCCGATAATATATTAGTTACAGTCATTTTATTTATAAATGGCATATCTCCTGTTTCCCCATTTCCTTGTAATAATATATATTTATGTGATGGAGGAAGAGATTTCGATAATAAAGAAACTGTTGGTGATAGTCTACGATAGCTACCGTTACCACCGCTACCACCGCTACTTGATTTTGGTCTTGACGGGATATCAATAGGAACTGATTTCATAGTCTTTATAATACAATATATTTATTTTTTAAGTGTTTTCTAAATGTAATAGATAATAAATATATATAATGGACATAACATATATAACAACACCAAAACATGGAGCAAATGGAGCAAATGATACAAATAATACAAATGGTCCAGCCGCAATGGATATTGAGTATTATATAGAAATGGAAATTGATATTATTATTAATGATTTTATGGATATTAGCTAAATTTATTTTCTTTTCAAACTTATAGAAACTCTATGGCATATCTCGGACGTTCCATTTATGGACCGTATTTCGGACCTCGGTATTTTGGTGGATATGGCCCATACGGTCCTTACGGTCCTTATTGTGGCCCATACGGTCCTTGTGATTATGATTTATTAGCAACAGAGGGGAAACCTCCTATACCAAAAGTACCTTTATCTACAGATAAAGAAGAACCGGTAAAGAAATCAGCTATTGTATTAAAGGCCGCATCTTCTATTGCACAGACTGCTGCCGTATTTAATCAAGACCAGATAAATGAAATTACTGCATATATTAATAATTACAGAACTTTACATCAGGCACCGCCTCTTACATGGGACCCAACTATAGCTATCTTTTCACAAAATTGGGCAAATTATTTATTAAACAATAATTTATTTCAACACAGTGGAACAAGTTTATATGGAGAGAATCTTGCATATTTTCAGGGATATGGAACTGATTTTATGGGACTCGTGAAATTAGCAGTAGACATGTGGTATAATGAAATTAAACTCTATGATTTCACAAAACCAGGTTTCTCAGAAGCAACTGGGCATTTCACAGCCCTTGTATGGAAATCAAGTACTACTTTTGCAATGGGATTCGCAATAAACACAACTACAAATGCAGTTGATGTTACAATGAATACATCGCCTCCCGGAAATGTCATTGGACAATTTGATACAAATGTTTTAGCACCTACATCTTCAACACCAGCACCTGTTCCTGTAACTACTCCTACACCTACAGTTGTCCCAAGTATGCCACAAAATATACCAACATCTACAGTGCCACCCCCAACTGAGCCATCCACGCCCTCCCCATCAACAACCCCAGCCTCATCAACCACCCCATCCTCATCGACTCCATCCACACCGTCGACTCCATCAACACCGGTACAAATTCCTCCGACTCCAATCTTACATCAACATTATCATCATAAACACCCTCATTACGCTCACTTTCATCACTATATGAATAATGCTTTAGCAGAAGCATCTCATGCTGCTGCCCAGGCCGCCCACGCTGCTGCCCATGCTGCACACGCTGCCGCCGTTCATGCCTCTGTGACACAACCCATGGAATAGAAGAAAACCCTGCACCGTCCTCCACTCATGCAGTCTAACCGACACACTATATTATCTAGACTTCGGTATTATCTTCATTTCTGCCTATAAAATATTCTATAATATCCTCTTCCATACGTTTTCCTTCTGCAGTCAAATTAAGTAAACCTTCATCATTATATACAATATCTTTGTCAGGATTATAGCTATGTTTATAGAAAATATTCCATCTTTCTACATATTTTCTATCCTCTAAGCGTCCATGCCAATGATGTAAAATAGTACCATTTATATATGACAAATTTAATTTATGTATTCTCACAAGAGCCTCATAATCTTTTAATTTTTCCAAAAATGATTTATCTATAGTCGTATTATTAGGATAACTCAATTCTACTTTATTTATTAATGCAAGAGCCATATGGTGGTCACTTGAACCTAAAATAGCGAAATCAATGAGTCCATTTGTTTTATCATAGGCATATCGCGTACATGCCCATGCAAACCCACAATGCCAAAAACCATATTTATGATCATTACGCCATTCAGTTGTAGAATTCTTATACATATATCCAAAACTTTTATCAATTCGCATTGCCTCTTCCTGTGGACCAAGATATACAGCACTTGTATATAATTGTATAAAATGCGCTTTATCTAATTCTTCGAGCGCCTCTTCAACCCAGTTTTCATTTAAAAATGTTAAATCAGCATCAATCCATGCAACATATTTCCATTGAGAAGGGAGATTTCTTATAGCTACATTTATTAGATTTTCTTTACACCAAAATTCTGTCTGTAATTTATATCCATGATGTTGATATATATTATCCATATTATCAGGTAATTCAAATGTATCTGTATTTGATGCCTCGGATATTACAATTTTGATTTTGTCATATTTAGAGATTCTTTCTATAAATTCTATAAATAACTCATATCTACGCTTGGATTTACAGAAATTAAAATAAGGTAAGATGACATATAATATATTTGAACTCGAATCTTCGTCACATGCTTTTACATTTACAAAATCATTATCTAATGTAATTTCTTTTTTTAATCTATTTATTATTTTTGAATTTATATATTTAACTATATTTGTTGTAGCATTTGTATATCTCTTATCTTTCTCTATATTATTCTTTATAGGCATAAAACATTTTAACATTCTCGCGCTCTTCTAAAAAAGACTGCGATTTTTCTTATATAATTTTTAAAATAGTATATCTATAGTATAGAAAAAAGACATCAATGGCAGATACAATAACACCAGACCCAACAGCTACCGCGCCGGCTACACAGAATATAAAAGGTATAAGTGATATTACATATTTATATGAATTTATATTTACTGATCAATTTGATGATAGTATATTCTCGCAATATAGCAATGCATCTGACCCTTTAAAAGTACAGATACAAAATACGACAAATTCTCTTAAGAATATTATAAGAATTAAACCCGGTATTCGCTCAATATCTAGTTTTAGCAATTATCTTGATGATACATATAAAGTAACACTTATAAATACATCATGGGTACCTCCATCTGATGGCGATGGTTCATCTGTTGTTTAAGTTCTTGCATATCAACTCGCAATTGTTTATTTTCTTTTATAAGTTCTTGTACAGTCTTTACAAGATATGGTACTATTTTCTCATATTTCACTTTCTTATACTTTTCCGCTGACTCCATTGACTCCGCTGATTCCGCTGGTAATGTAAATTCTCCGACTACAAGTGGACATATTTCTTCTACTTCTTGTGCAATAAATCCTATATCTTTTTTACCCGCTTGTTCCTGATTATATATATCCTTTTTCCAATTATACGTCACAGGATTTAATTCCATAATAGTATTTATCGCTAATTCAGTAGACATCGATATTATATTTTCTTTAAAACGCTTATCTGATATGCTTCCAAATGCGGTAATATCACCTGTAACCGTTAAATTACCATTATTCAGTTGCATCATTGCCGTACTACCACCATACCATGTGTTATAACTTGTTGTTGCACTCGGTACTTGATAACGTAGAGTATTTGCATTATAACCAAAGCCATAGAAATTTGTAGCAGATGATGGTGTGTCGCTTGCTGAAGGATCATTTACAACGAGTATTTTATTGGTAGTTTGATTATTGCCAATATTTACGGCTCCGTTATTATATACTTGTAATGCTGATGCTAAATTATTTGTATTTAGAGTTATATTGCCTGAAGAATTAGCATTTAGAGCTATACTTCCAGTTGTAGCTACAATAGAAATATTTCCTACAAGATTTGTTATGCTTAATATATAAGCACCGCCAGTTCCTGCAAAAGAACTACCGCCTTTGCTAATTAATGCAGAATTTGCGCCACCTGTATCTGGTATTAAATAATAATTTCCTACACCAGTGCTGCTACCGTTTGAAATATATTGAGAAAGACTACCTTGATTTCCATATAAATGAAGAAGAGCAGTAGGATTTGTTATTCCTATACCAACATTTCCACTTTGTTGAATAGTAACCTTTGCATCAGTTACCAGTGGATATGCTTGGGCAGTCGATGAAGCACTTATATAAAGATTTTTACTTGTATTAAAAGATGCACCAATTGCAAAGTAATCCGTTGGTGTCGCGCCTGTTACAAGATTTCTGAATTGTAAAAACTGCGCAGGATTACCATTTGCCGATGTTTCTTGTTGATTATCGATGTATATCGCACTTGGTGTCGCTGTTGCACCAGTTCCATATATATGTAATTTTTGATTAGGTGTTGTAGTGCCTATACCAACATTACCACCATTATAGTAATAATAAGGAGCATTTACTGACCATAATCCACTTATATTTGCTGTGCTTAATGCACTTACGCGACCATATGTATCTACAGTAATAACTGGTGTAACCGTAGATGATCCTTGTGCACCAACGGGTAAAGATGCAACAAGTGGTAAAACTGTTGCAGGTAATGTATTTGTTCCTGTAAGTTGTCCTGCAGGGATACTTGTAAGATTTGCACCGGATCCAGAAAATGTAGTTGCTGAAAGAGTTCCCGTTGGTGTAAGTGATACCACATTTGTACTTGTAAAATTATTTGTATTACGAATTGCTAAGTTATTTGTAGAAGCAGTTCCACTATTTACTTGTCCAATACTCCATCCAGATACTGTATTGATATCTAAACCAATGAATGGAGACCCAGCAGAAGCACCTGAACCTGCTACACGAATAAGTGCAGAAGCATTATTTCCATTTGCGGTTGCCGAATTATAAAGATATAATTGTCCTACACTTGCATCAGTTGTCGTCGTTGCATAATTTACAGCAAGAGTATTTTGGAAATTACCTGTGCCTGCTACATCTAATTTAGCAATAGGATTTGAACTGGAAATACCAACATTACCAGAGGCCGGTAATATATTTATACGATCTGTGTTATTAACACTCCAGTATGCGCCACGTATATTTCCCGATGCATTTGTATCGGTACCGACACCGATAGATGCTTTACAATTTGTATTAATTACTGTAGAATCAAAATATATTTCATTAGAATTATTTGTAGCGAGTGTATTCTTTATAAAGAGAGCTTGAGAATTTCCGTATTGAATACGCGACTGTCCAGATACATCAAGTGCATATGAAGTAGTTATATTTGTATTTATACCGACATTTGACGAGTAGTATATAGGATTTGGCGAAGTTCCTATCCATTGACTTTGTATAATAGAAGCAGTTGTGAGTGCAGTTACAATACCTTGAGTATTTACTGTTATAACAGGAACATTTGTAGAACTTCCTGTCGGATTACCCGCTATTGATGTTAATGCAGCTACTGTTTGTAATGCACTATATGGTATATTTGCAGTTGTTGTTAACTGTCCAGATGGAATACTTGTTAAACTAGCAGCAGAACCTGAAAATGTCGTCGCGCGAACTGTACCGACTACATCAAGAGGGAACCCAGGAATAGTACTTCCTATGCCTACATTACCTCCTTGTTGAATAGTAACTTTAGCATCTGTTACGAGTGGGTTTGTTGCAGCAGTAGATGACGCACTTATATAAAGATTCTTTCCACTGGTAGCAGTACCGTTAAAAGATGCACCAATTGCAAAATAATCCACTGGCGTCGATCCTGTAACAAGATTTCTGAACTGTATAAATTGCGCAGGATTACCACCTGTTGTAGTTTCCTGTTGATTATCTATATATACTGCACTTGGTGTAGCAGTTGCACCAGTTCCATAAATATGTAATTTTTGTCCCGGCGTACCAGTACCGAGGCCAATATTTCCATTATTGGCAATACGTAAATAAGGTGTAGCAGCAGTACTTCCATAGAAATCTGCAACGTTATTTGTAGCTAAAGTTGTATTTTGTGTAACTGAAAAAGCAGGGCCAGGACCATTATTATTTATAACAACATTACTTGTATCTAATGTATATGCATTAATAACATCGACAGACCCAAGAATATTCATATTACTTGTGTATAATGTACCAGTTATAAAGGCATTTCCTTGAACATGTAATGGATATTGTGGAGACGTTGTACCTATACCTAAATTGCCCCCGATACCGACAGTACAATTTGCACTTAAATTGCACGAATTTGCATATGAACCAAAAGCACTGTTACCGTTCACGTTAAATGTATTTGAAAAGGAAGCTGTACTAATACCTACTCTTCCAGCTCCGTCAACAACGACACCATTAAATGTTGAAAGTGAAATAATAGAGGTTCTTCCGCTATCTTGATTAGTAATGATTCCGTCACCACTGTTTACTTGAATACCACCAGGATAAGTAAATTGAGCACCAGAATATTGAGTAAGCCCTAAACCTGATAAATTTGCCGATTTATTACCGCTTATACTTATATATGCGCCAGTATTATTTGCGTCATATATAAAATTATTTGAGGATTGAGGTAGACTTGGATTTGCTACAATATGTACAATAGATTTAGGATTTGTAGTTCCAATACCTATAAAATTACTGGCAATAGTCATAGCATTTGTAGCATTTATTTGAGAAAGTATATTACTTAATGGATTATTTGGGTTTTGATTGATTCCCCAATTTTGAAATTGATGAATAGGGGCAATATATCTTAATTGAGAATTAAGTGTATCAACAACGATTGTTGAATAATTTGAACTTGAACTTATTAATGACATTTTTTATTCTACTATACAAACTCAATATTATGTTTGTAGCTACAAATTCGCAAATAAAAATCTTATTCTAATTTTAATGCCTAAAGAAACTACCGAAAGATTAAAGGAATGTATGGAAATCCGAAAACAACTTGATGATTTTGGCATCATGATTCTTCCAGAAGTGCAAGATTTAATAACAATAATGAATGATTTTGTAAGAGACGGTGTATCTTCATCTGGAAATATATTTTCAGAAACAATAGAAAGAAATATAATATACGTATTTTCTAATCAAAATCATATAACTTCTCATATTATTCTTAAAAAAATAAAGACGAAAGCATAGAGGGCCCCACACACCGCCACACCATTTACGCTGTTTATTTTCTCTTTTTTGCGATACTTAATAGATAATCATGATAGCCATTTATGAATATTTTAAAGGCTCCTAATTTAACTAATTCTTTCCATGCTTGTTTTACTAATATATCTCTTGGTATAAGTGGATTCGATAAACGTAAATCCATATACCACATTGTCCAAAGAGCACAATTGCCTCCGAAATCAACTATCTTATCACTATCTTCTCTTCCTTCTAATGATTGAAATCCATATGGACACGTTTTTAACATTGGAATATATTCTAAATTAAATTCTTTAAAAGCATGGATTACTGCAGCATCTAATTCGGGACCATTATTAAAAGCATCCCATGTGTTTTTTGTATCATTCGGTTCATATCGTTCTATAGTTCGTGTTTCTTTATCAATTAATAAACAATTTGAATGATAGTCGTCATGTGTATCTTGATTTATATTTATAAACCAAACAATAAAACGTATATTTGAATCAATCATAGCATCTCTTGTTATTTTTATGTAATCTTTCGGAGGCGTAAGTTTCCATGCCTTTTTCTCTAAAGGTGTTTCCCATTCAAAAGAAAAATCATGTGGATTTGTAGCTAAATATGGATATTTTTTCATGAAATATGTAAATATATTTGCTATATATGTAGTATCCCATAATGCATGAGATTCTAGAAAGTCCTTCTTTTTATAATTTATAAGATGCATATTCAGATTGATTTTTTTACATCGTTTTGAATCGGCATTTAAAATAGTCGGGCCGTTCGGTCCATTGCCACAGACTTTTTTAATACCCATAAGTTGTTTTCCAATAGGTGATTCTAATTTAATACAGTATCCAGTCATTGTATTTAATATTTTTAATGGATTATTGCATCTATGTGTTATTTTCCATTCATTATTAAATTGAATAAGTTGATGAAGAGATTTCCCTAAATTTTTGAAATTTATGGCATCAAATAATTTATCATATGGTTTTCCCGGATTTGCAATTCGTCTTTTTATATAGTCAACGAGATAGGCAGAATATGCTGTTTTATAGTCATTATTATAATATTCTTTTTCAAGAGTATTTTTAATTTTTTCAAAAACATTTTCTTTAAATTTCGGAACAGCAATAGTTTCATTATCGAATTTAAAATGGAAATGTTCTTGTAAAACGGAAGTTAAGTATATATTTACAAATTCTGATTCATTTGTGCGAAGTAAACGATGTGTTGAAAATGCGGTTTGTGAAATACCGAATAAATCATCCCAGCATTCAAATTGCGCGAGAGTTTTATTATAGATAAGTAATAATGTATGTTTTTTTATATCAGACTTATCACAAAGCCCTTTCTTTTTACAAATAATAGGGAATATAATAAATTTAATTTTAGGGTTTTCATATAATGTAGCTATCTTTTGCCATTTATAAGGTAATAAAAGTCTTCTTTGTTGCATTTTGTGGAATTTAGCCGGCAATTCCGAATATGGAACACCTTTAATTTTTCGCTTTTTTCTTTCGGTTTCGTATGCATCTTCTGACATACATGTATATACAAGATTATTTTCAAGTCTTGGTTTATTAACATTTAATGGTAAATATCCCGCAATAGAATCTGATAGTGAACATGCAAAATTATAAAATCTCAAAGTATAATCGTATATATATTCGTCTATCATTTGTAGTATTATAAATATATAATTTAAAAAATTTGATTTTATTTTAAATATATTAATTAATAAAAATGAACGCAAATACTTATATTGATGTCGGTGTCGATGTCGATGTCGAATCTCTTTCCGATATTGTAAAAAATACAAATATCGGAATTATAAATCAGACACCATATAATTTACAGTATATAAATGGAACTGTAATTAGTAAAACTGTAATATTACCGAATACATATCTCGGGAATATTGAAGGTGAAATACATTTCTTGTATGATATTACAAATTACGATAATTTATTTCATGTAGATGATGATATGGTCGTAGATGTATCCAAGATATATCCAAGGACTATATTATCATATATACAATATGGTGACCATAAAGGTATACCAGGAAATTGTAAAGTAAATGTTGAAATCGATTATGAAACAGGAGAGGCAATAATAAGTATATATACAACAAAAATGATATACCAGGGAGAAGAATTATCTCTATCAAGTGAATGTTAGATCGCGCTTCTCTAAAAATATCTATTTCTTTTTTGAGGAAGAAGAACCACGACCACGCATTATGGTATAAGCCGAGAGTGTAGTTACAATATTTATTAAATAAACAATCAATAATACCCATGCCCATATGCGGCAATGACCGACAATGACGCAATTCAGATTATATGCAGCAAGGAAAAATCCGAGTGTTATAACTAATCCAGATAATATATTAATTTTGATTGATGATATTAAACCGACAACTAAACCAGCTAATGCAACTATGAAAGAAAAGAGGGACATTTTTAATTTACCAATAGTAATAGTTTTTTTGGTATAATCTTCCATTTATTTTTCTCTATAATAAGATTCGATAATATTTTATTTATAGATATAATAATAATATACAATAATTTACATATAATAATATACAATAATTTACATATAATAATATACAATAATTTACATATAATAATATACAATAATAATAATGGAGCAAAGATATCTTAATTTAAAATATATAAAAACAGTTTTAATAATTGCGAGTATATCTTATGCATTAGCGTTTTTTACATATTTAAATAAAATTATAAAAAATATTCGTGAAAATGATACATATATGATATTAGCTAATTTTATGTTAATAGTTTCTTTTGGTATATTAACATATTCTTGTTTTAAACATGCGTTAAAGAATAAATATAGCGAAGATATATCACCTGAGTTTAATATTCTTGGAAAACCTGGTATTTATGGGTATACACTTTTATCTATTTATTTTATATTAGCTTTATTGATACCATTTGGATTATATTTTAGTTATTATTATGTATTTGCATTATTAGGATATACTCTATTAGCTTTTAGAGAGATATCTGGTGTATATTTATTAACTATATTTTATATATGCAGTATATTTACAACATTTTATTATAATAAAATTAAAAATATTGATAAATTAGCGCTAATAAGTAAGGTTGGTTTAATATTATATTTCGGAACATATGGTTATATCAATATTGTAAAATATTATATAAAATAATTATAATGGAGAAGATTAATAAAAAAGCAGAATGTATAAAACAGGTTTCTAATTTTACAAATATAGCTACAAATTTAAGGTTGGATAATTCAAAATTTGATGTAAAAGTTTTAGAGAAAATTCTTCCAGAGGCTTCTCCGAAAATAGAAGAAATGTTTAAAAATATAGATACAATAGATCCAAATAAAAAATACAAACATTGTATATATATAGATTTTAAAGGTGTTCATGCAAAAATTGTAGCAGCGGCTTTTATTGCAAAAGGATATACATTAGCATATGATAAAAAACAAAAACAAATGGAAGAAGATAATTTATTAAAAACAAAAGGTAAAAACTTTCTATTTCTATCAAGTTCCGCAATATATGGAAAACCTTTTGGTGTTCGTTTACGGAAAAGTTTAATGTCCATATTTAATAGTCGTCCAGATAATATTGAAGGCGAATTGATTCGGTTTATAGTACTTGATTCAGGTTTTAAAGAAGGTCTCGATTGTTTTGATATTAAGTATGTACATATTTTACAAAATTTAACAACTCCTTCTGAAGAAAAGCAGGCTGTTGGTCGTAGTACTCGTATGTGCGGTCAAATGGGACTTAAATTTGATTCTAAAAAAGGTTGGCCATTACACGTTTATAAATACGATATTATATTACCAGACAATTTAAAAGAATTATATAATGCAGACACATTATATAATTTATATCTTAAAAACACAAATATTGATATACGTAAAATTGTTTTAGCGAATCAATTTGAAGAAATTTTATCAGAAGCGGCTGTAGATAAAGAATTAACAAAATCTATACATAGTTTTTCTATAAGCAATAATAGTGGTCCATCTTCATCTTCAATTAAACCTGTTCCTCCAAAAAATCCAAGACCAGATACTATAGCGCCAAGACCTAAAATTAGAACAAATCCTTATTCGGAACCTGAAATAAATAATCCAGCGTTTGCTTATTTAGATGAAAGTTCTTCTGATTATAGAGATTCAGATTTTTCAAATCCAAAATATGATAATAATCCTGTTTATATGAATGATAAATATTCTAGGATAGGATCTGATAAAAGAAGAAAAATAGATTTAAATATTGAAAATAATATAAATCCCTTATTTTCAATTTCAAGTGATGAAACACCGCCAAAATATAAAAAACATGATATTCATGGTGGTGTTATACAAAGTAAAATAAAAGGACATCCTCATCCTCCGACTATAAAGAGGACATTAAATGGTTCACGTAAATTTATATCTAAACATTTTTATAAATTTAAATGGGATGATGTAATATTAGAGAATAAATGTATATCAGGAGGTGGTGCAAATGGAGAACCGGAGATAGTAGATTTTACTCCTTCACAGAATTTTTTAAGATATTATTTCCAGCCGCAATCTGTCTATAAAGGAATGTTAGCAAATTGGTCTACAGGATCCGGAAAGACATGTCTTGGTGTTGCACTAGCCTCAACAAGTTGGGAAAAGAAAGGATATACTATTTTATGGGTAACACGACATACATTAAAAGTAGATATATGGAAGAATATGTTTAATCAAGTATGTTCTCTAGTTGTAAAAGATCAAATAGAGAAAGGTGATTTAAAATATCCTTTAAAGAAGGGTCTTCATACTTATAGAACAAAAGAATGGATGGATCCGATAAGTTTTAAACAATTATCAAATTTATGTCAAGGTAAGAATGATATATATAGAGAAATGGTAAAACGTAATGGTTCAAAAGATCCTTTAAGAAAAACTTTAATAATATTAGATGAAGCACATAAATTATTTTCAAATGATGTTACTGGTTCCGAACGTCCTGATACACCTGCTATAGTTAAATCGATTCAAGATTCATATAAACATTCGAAAGAGGATTCGGTAAGAATATTTTTAATGACGGCAACTCCTTATACATCAGATCCAATGGATTTTATTAATTTAATGAATATAATTCGCGAGGAGAATGATCAGATACCAAATACTTTTGATGAATTTAGTGATAGATATTTGATGGATAATGGTAAATTTAAAGAATCTCCTAAAGAAGAATTTATGAATAAGATAGCAGGTCAAATAAGTTATTTAAATCGCGAAAAAGATGCAAGACAATTTGCATATCCTATTTTTCATAGTATTAATGTTCCGATGTCAATAAGTGATATAGGTAAATCAAATGAAGATTTAGAAAAATCTACTTTAGATTTAAATAATGCGCTTGATGAAAATAAGAAAGATAAAGATAAATTAAAAGAGGAAAAATCAAATATTAAAAATGAGAAAAAGACAAGATTAGAAAGATGTAAAGAGGTTCCTGTAAAACAAAGAAAAGAGTGTAAAGATAGAGTTGCTCTTGAAATAAAAGCATTAGAAGAAAAAGATATTATACCATTAAATAAAAAGATTAAATTGGATGAAAATAAAGTAAAAGAATTAAAAGAAAACATAAAAAAAATAAAGAAAAATAAAAAGAAATTTTCGGAAAATGATATAAGTCAAGAAACTGCTTTGAAAAAATGTATTCCGCAAAAGGATCTCGAGAAAAAATGAATTAAAGAAATTAGTTTAATAAAAACTAATGATTATGGAAAAAATAAATTTTCTTTTTAAATTAGTTTCAAATGAAATAAGAGAAAAATTACTATTAGATGAAGAGGCTCTTTATAGTACAACAGATCAGATTACAGCGAATAAAATTGCGAAGGAAATAAATAATTATCTAGATTCAGATGCTACAATAACGGATGCTACAGCATGTATAGGTGGATCATCTTTAGCACTTTCTCAAGTATTTAAAAAAGTATATGCAATAGAATATAATGAATTACGATTTAGTTATTTACAAAATAATATGAAAAATTTGAATCTACAAAACGTTCAATGTATACATGGTGATTCGTTAGAAGTGTGTTTAAAAATACAACAAGATGCAATTTTCTTGGATTGCCCATGGGGAGGTCCCTCTTATAAGGAATCTAAAAAAGTAATGTTATATTTAACCGAAATTCCCTTATATGATATACTGAGATTACTTATAAAAAGTGCTAAGTTATTTATAATAAAGATTCCTATTAATTTCGACGAGGAGACTTTTTTACAGAAAACAGGTGATATTTTAAAACTTGAACAAAAAGTAAGATTACGGAAAATGAATCTTATGATATTTTCATCTACTCAGTCTCAGTCTATTCAGTCTCAGTCTCAGTCTATTTCTTCTTCTTAACATAACAGCAGAATATATACTTTAAAGCACCACCACCATATTTTGTTTTTATTTTTAATAAATTAGTGTCAGTTTCTGGTGCTATTTGCTGTGTTTGTGGTGCTATTTGCTGTGTTTGTGGTGGTTTTGCCGGTATACTTACTTCTTTTCCTAAACAATTAAACTGGTCTATTGTGTATTTATTCCCCATACTTTTATTACATGAACTACATATTGGCTGCAAGTTTTCTAATGATGTTTCGCCTCCTTTTGAAAATGGTATATTATGTCCCGCTTCAAAATTAAATGGTGTTATGATATTCTTACACCATTTTACGGCACATTTAGAATTATATGTTTCACCATTATGTTTTAGCCACACTTGTTGTCGTAATGCATTTGGTACGCCTTTCCTCATTACCATTACACTACTTCTGAATGTTCTAGCAGTGAATTGTTTTTTAGTACTAGAAAGTATACTAAAGTATTTAAACATATATATACCTTAAATAACAATCATATAAAGAATTGCAATACTCGTAGTTTCTGCAACGAGTACGTGAAAAATATGCATTTATTATCTATGGAGGACAATCTGAAACAGTTTGTGGAAAACATAAAATTGAACAAAAATGTAGGGAGTGTATCGGCATTTGTAGATGGGTCAAATATCGCATTGATGATACATTTCAGACATGAAGATGACCCAATCCCAGATATTCCTGATGATGCATATGACGACAATGGTGTTATTATACCAGAATTGGAAGAAATATACAGTGGTTTCAATAGAATGATTCTTCACCATATAACACTGATTAACGGCACATTTGATCTAGACACAGAGATCAAACGCTTGTGTCCCCAACGGTTTCAAGTAGTGACCGCGAAGGTCACTTAAGGATAAAAATATTAAGGTACGTGGGAGATATTTAACGGTAAAGTTTGGCGATCATATCACATTTCTCGGTTAGTGTCCCTCGAGATTGAGAGAGAGATACGCCACGCTTAACGGCAACCACGCCGCAACTGCCTTCCTAAGCTATCTTAGTCTTAATGAATATATATACTGCGACGGTGCATTCTAAATTCAAAAAAAATGATAAATTTGTATCTATAGTTGCTGGATGTAAAAGGTATGGTGTTGTATCGTATTTTAGAGATGATCTTTATGAACAGAAGAATTCATGGCCTAAAGGGTTTTTCTATTATTCCGTTACTTTTGATGATGGCACATTTGAAACATATCTAAATGAAACGTATATGAAACCTATGGTAAAGGATGATTAATTTTTTTCATTATTTTGCGGACTTGACGTCTATTTATATATAGATTACAATTCAAATTTCGCATCATATCTCTAACATCTTCTTTTGTAAATGATTTTGCGAAATTATATAAATATTGAACTGACGTGTGGAAATCACTGCTCAATAATTTTACTATAAATTGTTCAAATCTGCTCGTGGAATTTGTAATTGAAAATACCTGTGATAATATTCTAACGAGTGCTACTTGTAACATTAAACTGATAATATCTATAATAGAGGGCTTTTCATTTACTTCTCTAAATTCTATTGGAATATCATTTCTTAAAACATAAGAAACAATATCATAACTCTCTGGGAAATAGACATTATTATGACTATCATCTTTCATAATAAGATCGGCCTCTTTTTGATTATTCGATATGCATAGACCCTTCACCTCTTTTGTAGCTATCTTTTCTAAAAATAAATCATAACGCATATTGCGATAATTAAGACGTATATGTGGCATACATAAATTATCTATTTTTCTTGAACTTTCTGATATAACAATTTCGTGCATTATAGGCGGAGATGTTGTTATAGGCATAGGAAGTAACATTATTATTCACTTATAATTATAAAATATCATTTTTTTTATATATTGTGATTTTATTTTTATATTTTTGTTTTTATGGGTAAAGGATCAAGGATCAAAGATTAAAGATTTAGGGTGTCTTAAAGTGAATTCAATCCAGGAATATTAATAATACCAACAGATTTATACTTATCTTCATTAATATATTTACTACGCCAGTCTTGATATTGTTCTTTACTATCAAAATAAAGTTTTTCAACACCATTTCCAGACATATCAAGTGGCATTACTCGAAAATACTTCTTTTCATCGAGTGTTTCTCTTTTATCTTCTGTCACCATTCCAGTAGCAGAGTTTACAATATAAGGAGATCTTTGAATTTTCTTTCCCATTTTGAATATTGGGTTTTGAGGCGGCGTATATTTATTATTGTATTATCTTTAATACCTTTTTACAAATAACTGTTTTTATATTAAGTCAAAGTAGAGGATGATATATTTAGGTGATAGCACTAAAGATCCATCTAAGTTATTTAAACATAATAGTATTGATGCAATAATATGTGATCCTCCTTATGGTATTTTTGGAGATACTTTAGATAAACATTATAATCGTAATGAAGATAATGTGTTATCTGGATATATCGATGTAAAACCCGAAGAATATGCTGAATTTTCTAATAAATGGATTGAACAAGCTTCTATTATTTTAAAAACAAATGGCATATTAGTTATAGTTAGTGGATGGTCTAATTTATATGATATTATGGCTGCATTGAAAAATGTAAATTTTAAAATTATTCGTCATATAATATGGAAATATAATTTTGGTGTATATACTAAACATAAATTTATTTCATCACATTATCATATATTAATTGCTTGTAAATCATCAATAAATATATCATTACCATTAAATAAACTAGAGACAGTATGGAAGATTCCGAGAGAATATCATACTGGAGAAATTAAAAATAAAAATCAATTACCTACGAGTTTATTACAAATGTTAATATCATATGTTTCTAAACCAAAAGATACAATAATAGATCTTTTTATGGGAGGATTTTCTACATTACGTGTCGCTAAACTCATGGACAGAAATATTGGTGGAATAGAAATGAATAAAAAAGCATTTGTATATGGACGTAAATCTCTTATGAAAGATATTGATTTAAAACCTTTAATAATTATAAGAAAGGCAATATCTTATAAAAATACAAATCTAAATGAAAGTAATTTATTAAAATATCCATCAAATAAAGTGAAAACAGCAATATATTATTTTAATAATCCGGTGCCTTCACATTTTTTAGAAAATTTACAGAATAAATTACATGATAATGCAAGTATATTTATTGTAATTCCCACTACATTTTTATTATCAGCTTTAAAAATTGTAAAAGAATCATCTATATCTAATAAATTTACAGTTATTAATCATATAATATGGAATCATTCACCGTATAGAAGTAAATATGGTAAAGAAACTCATTCTCATATTATATTTCTACAATATGGAAGTGACCATAGTTTTTATAGAGAAGTATTTTATAAAGATAGCGATCGCGAGGATGGATTATCGATGAATTATAAAGATAGAGAGGATGTATGGGATATAAAATTATCCAAAAAAAAATCAATGCCAAAAGAATTAATTGATAAAATGATTAAATATACTACATTAAATGCAAAAGATGCATTTGTGAATTATTGATATTGTGAATTATTGATATTGTGAATTATTGATATGTGAATTATTGATATTGTGAATTATTGATATGTGTATATTCAGTGTATTTTCATAGTACTAAATATACTAGATATTGATACATCAAATACTTCAGATCCTTTACAGAATAAGAAGCAATCATTATCTTCGCAAATCTTTAATGTTGTTTTTGCAAGAGATTGAGAATATTTTTCTTTTAGGTGTTTATTTGTCTTTGATAGTAAATAATTATGATATTCTTTTGGTATTTTATTCATAATTAGAGTGTATTCATTATTCGAAATATATGGTACACGTGTTTTGGTGTTATTTTTTATTAACAATGAAAATGATTTAAAGTTATCAATTTCATAGAAAAATGAAGAAAGGTGAATAGAAATATCACGCAGATTTACACCCAAACTACCTTTTGTGCTAAAAGAAAGAAGATTCAAAGGAATATTCATTAAATTTTTCAATTGTTCTTTTAGTAATTTATTAAGATTTAGACATAAAGCATCCTTATTTTCTTTTAGATATTTAGATGAAATTTTTGAAGGATCGAGTAGTACTATTCCTTGAATGTTTTTCAAAGAATATATAACTACTGTTGGAGATGTCCAGTCTTTAGTATTTGATGCTTTATTCAAATAATTAATAAGTCTTACATCTGAACTAGAGAATGAAGATTTTATAGATATTTTTACAGTATTTACAATAATATCTATTCGTTTTTCTGTATGCGAAACAATCTCCACATTAGAATCTTTGAATCCACAGTCAATTAAGAATTTACCAAATATATGTTCTACTATTTCCCCTGATATAAATCTATTTCGTCCAATTACTCTATCTAAAGATAAAGCATAATTATTTATAAGTGATTGAAAATTACTTATAATAGAAGGATTCAAAGAAACTGATTCTTTAATTTGTTTATATATATCATCACTTGAATACGCCATTATATTCTAATAAAATTGAATAATCAAATTTCAAATTTTTGATTTTTTCTGTATTATTTGAAATTTATTGATTGATTCATTCGTCTTCTGTCAAAGGGGTTTTTGATTGTTCGCCGTTGCCACCCTTTTCTGCTTTTTTCTTTTGTTTTTCGGCTGTTAACTTAGGATTAGCTTTAGCTTTATTTGCTTGTTTAATCTTTTTGCGTTCTGAATCAGTAAGTTTATCAGGAACTTTCTCTACACCCTTAGACATTTTTGAAGATGTATAAAGAAGAATCTATATAAAATAGTTAATAGTCTTTATATAAGTATATTTTACATTATATTTGTAGATCTATTTTAAACCAAGGAAGATTTCAAACGCCGACTTTATATTTTTTTGGTGGTCGTAAATAACGACTTTCATTGGTACTAGAAATATTTCATATAGATAATTATGATGAAACAGCAATAGAAGTTGGGAAATGTAAAGATATAAAGAGTATATTGAAAATTGTGAAAGAAATATCTAGTCGCGAATATATATAATTATTTATTTTATAAAATATATTAATAGAACTGCATATCAATAAATAATGCCTACACAGAAAATAACTGCTTTATTACAAGATTATAAGGAAGAGTTATCAAAGAAAAGTGTAACTGAATTAAAAGATTTAGTGAATAAAAATAAAGAAGCAAAAGAATATGCGGCTCATACAACTAGTCGTGCCAAAGGGGTATATATAAATGCACTGATATATGCAAAATGTATAAAAGATAAATTGGGGCGTTTTAACAGTTGTATATAGAGATGCATTTCTAATATAAGAAAAATTAAACAAGAAGATGCACTCTGGATTTTGCAATTATTTCCAGCAATTGATGAGATTTAGACCTATTCACATTTTCTAAATAAAAATCCATTATATTCTTTTTTATGAGTACAACATGTACTTAGTTTATTTATTGTTAATCCAAGAATAGCACATGCTTCTGTCATTGAATCAAATATTTTAATAACTTCTCCTGTTTCATTTGAAATTTGTTCAATTTTATTTCGATTACCCATATTTATTCTTTTTCCAATAGCTTCTGATGCTGTTCCTATCAAAGATACACCATAGAAACCGAATCGAATTCTTTGTCCATCATGAATTTCTGTACCAAGAAAATGTTTTTCAAAATATGAATTTATTACTTTTTTATCTTTATGAAGAATTTTTGTATAGAGAGGATCATCTTTATTTTTTAGTTCTATATATTTTGCAAAAATATCTTTTTTTGATACACGACCTGTAACAATTGCTTTAAAATTATTAAATATAAATCTTTCGATTTCTGTAGGATTTTCAGATAATTTAATTGGTTCCACGGGTATAATAGAAATTCCATAAAATGCTTGGGAATTGCATTTAGTATCAGGGTCATACATTAATCCTTTACTAAATCCTTTATTATATAGATATGCACTCAATTGTTCTTTGTAATTATTTCTTGTTGCTCTAGCCCACAGTCTGTATTTAGAATTAATATCAATCCATGAAGTACATACATCTTTATCTTCAATTATACAACATTCTTCTATAAATCTTTCAAAATCTAATGGATTTGTAATATTATGAGTTTCCGGTATTATTGATTCTTCATTCTCACTTTCTGTTGATGAATGAGTCTCTTCTATATTTGTATTAAATGCATTTTCATCAATAGTAAATGGCATTTCTTCATCATCAAGATGTATTTGAGATTTATCAATTATTTTACGTATTTTTTCAAAATCTGTTTTAAACCAGTCATGTCTATTGTCATGAATATAGTCACGTAGTTTGAAATGTACAGTTTTTTCTAGGACATTTTTATCTTTACATCGTTTTGTATATATAATACGACAATTATTACGTGATGAATTATGAGAATGATATGCGTATTCGCGTGTATTTAAGTTTTCAGTTGAACCAACCTTATAAACATTTTCTTGAGTGAAATCTTTAACTATATAAACGACATGTCCTAATTCATGACGATTTCTTGGACGTTTATTTTCAAGTAGTTTAATTTTATCATTTGCAGTTTTTAGCTTATTTTGAGTTTCAAGAAGTATTTCATTCAAATGTTTAAACATAATACTTTCCATTTTTATATAATATTTGCGAATACGTTTAGCATTTTCAGTATTTGCTTTCATGCAAAAATCTTTAAATGTATTTGGTGTCATCATAATTGTTTCTTTATTTCCATGTTGTGAGTTTATTATAATTTCGTTTGTTTGAGAATCTTGCTCCTCTGAAGGGGAGAGATTTTTCTCCTCCGGTGAGAGGAGAAAATTTTTATTACGAGTTTCTGTTACAGAATCTTGCTCTCCCGAGCGGGGGAGATTTTTCTCCCCCGAAGGGGGGAGATTTTTCTTCAATATTTTATAATCAATATTTTCAAAACAATGTTTTGACAATAGTCGTTTTGCATGATCTTTACGTGTAAAACCCATGTGTTTTACAGCATCTTCAAAATTTATTACATAGTCTTTCTCTTGATCATAGTTCAAATAGCACCGAAAGTTACTTAAAAATATTTTTTGTTCCTCTGTTGTAAATTCTTCGCATAATTTCGCATAAATATCCATTTTTTACCCTCTTAAATATATATAATATCCATATCCTTAAGTATTTTTTCATTTTTTCATTTTTTCTGCTCCTAATATTTATTAAAGTGAAGGGTAAAATGGCCAGTTTAAATCTTCGCAGATTTTCTTGAAAATTTGATCCTGGATTGATAGCTTCTCGCGACTCTTCAAAAGTTGAAAAAAACGTAAATACTCGTGTTTCCCAAGTATTTGAAAGAGTTTATACAAAACATAAGAATATGATAAAAAGTTCTTACGGTCCTTGGGACAATATTTGAGAAAAGGGCCCTGAATCTCTTTGAACATACTACATAGTTTATCCTCAAGTTCTAGCGAAAAGTGAGGAGTTGGCACGCCATTAATGCGATTAATTATATAATTGATATGTTCGTAGTATTTATTAATTCTGAGACGCTTCAGTATCTCACGCATTTTATTATATGTAATTTTACGTGTGTCTTGTATTTTCTCTTTTTTGATTTCTTGTAGAATCTGTTCAAAAATCTCTTCAGGAATATCTGTGCTTTCTTTGCCTTGTACTTGAGAACACCATTCTCGAAAGTGATTTATTCTTTTATATGAAAAATGCGATGCTTCTTTATTGGGTTGTCGTAGAAGTGGTCTATTTTGTTCAACTAAAAGAGATTCTTGATATCCACACCCAGGACATACAGTAACACTATCTTGTTGAATACAAACCATTTCTAATTTACAATGAGTACAGTGACCGAGCGTATCATCAGCTTTATTACGAATAACAGTGGGGTCAATATAAGATAAATAGTCCGCGACAAGTGTTGCTTTATCAATAATGGGAGCTATAGCTACATTTGAAGAATTATTTTCGGTGGTAATTTCGGAAGAATGAACGGAAGCGATTTTGAAGGCATCTAAGATATTTATAGAAGCAGGAATGTGATTCTTCTTTCTACTTCGAGTAGCTTTTGTTGGCGGAAGAATAACGTTTTGTGTCATTGTTTCTGCATTTTGCTTATCAATAATATCATAATATTTAAATAATATATCTCCAGTATTTTCGTAATAATCAATTTCGTCTTTAAAGGATTGTAAATGAAGTATTTTTTTCTCAATATTTCTTTTATTTTCTGTAAAAAGAATATTACTTGTCCAAGCTATATTATAATTATCAGATTCAATATCCCCGAGTTCTTTAAATGTAGCTATCCTGTTCTCTATTTCTTTAATAATATTTGCGGTTTCATTGTGTAATTTATAAAGATCTGTAATAGATGCTTTATCTTCTTGCATTGTTTGAATCATATTTAAATGACGCGCATCAAGAGTAGTTGTATCCTTTGAAGATTCATATATATGAATACGTTTCTTCGAAGTTTTTTCTTTAAACATTACATAAAATAAAATGGAAGTTCTTAAATGGTATTTTATAAATATAAATATAAATATAATTATAAAATCCGGATAAAAATTGTATCATCTTTAATTTTTTTCTTTTCTATATTATAGAACAAAAATGGGTGGTGGTCTTCTTCAATTAGTTGCCTTAACATCTGATTTATTTTAATCGGCGCCAGGGCATAAAAGCAGCAGTCCATAATAAAACGAGCTCTTATTATGGGAAACACTTTCGACCTCGTTTTAGTCGCAGCTGCTAGTGGATAATGTAAATTATCTGCAACACTTCTTGTTGTTCGGGAAACCCCTTAGAGCCTTTTCTACTAAGGATTGTTACGAAAGTACAATCTGGCTGAGAGTAAAAACTCAGGTATAGTAATAATGAAAAGGATTGGGCAATCCGCATACTTACTACCTAATGACGCTATGTCTAGTCTATGGTAGGGTGTCAGAGACTGAACGGAAGTGGGTTATCAATGAAGGATTAGACGTCCTGAGATAGCTTAAGATACAGTCCGTCCTCTAAGGAAACTTAGAGGTTTTCGTTAAAATAATAAGGATACTCAAGGATACTCCCGAGGAACCTTACTATTTTAACGAAAAATCGCCACGATGGCGCCCAAGATGTTTACTTAACCGGTAACCCACAAATCACTTTCTTCAAGGTAGTATATCGTCGCCATACCAATTTCGCCATTGAATCTATTGAAAATACCTTCAATGGCAGCTGCGGTTTCGGCAAACGTGTGACTTGCCAAATATCCCGCAACGGTGATTTAATCCACCGTATGTATTTACAAACTCAATTACCCGCTTTATCTGGCAACAAAGAATGGGTCGATTACGTCGGTCTTCGCTTATTACAAGATGTTGAGATCGAAATCGGCGGTCAACGCATCGACAAACACTACCCACAATGGATGTATATCTGGAATCAACTGTCTCTGCCATTAGGCAAACGCCACGGTTATGACCTGATGACCGGTTCCGGAGATACCCTCTTCGAAAATGCCCCAGCAACCACTCTGTACATTCCATTAGAATTCTGGTTCTGTCGCAATGTAGGTCTGTCTCTGCCACTGATTGCTCTCCAATACCACGAAGTCAAGATCAATATCGATTTCGAATCCGCTGCCAATTGCCTGCAATCCGGCACTTTAGCAACTGGTGTCGATTTAGGTAGCACCACCTCTCTGTGGGTAGACTACATCTACCTTGACACTGACGAACGTCGCCGTTTCGCTCAATTATCTCACGAATACCTGATAGAACAATTACAATTCACTGGTGTAGAGACTATCACCCAAAACAACTACCGTTACAAGATGAACTTCAACCATCCTTGCAAGGAAATTGTATGGGCAATTAGCTGCGATGCTATCAACGCCAATGGTAACCAATGGACCAATTTCACCGCATTAAATGGTTCATGGCAATCCGGCCAAACATCTGCCCTTGCTTCCGTCCCAGGTGCATCTAACTTAGTGAACATTAACGCTAACACCACCAATATCCAACTCAACGGCCAAGACCGCTTCAATGCCCGCGATGGTAACTATTTCTCCTTAGTTCAACCATACCAACACCACGAGAATGTACCATACAACCGTGGTATTAACGTGTATTCCTTCGCACTGAAACCAGAGGAACATCAACCATCTGGCTCCCTGAATATGTCTCGTATTGATACCGCAGTATTAAAATTAGACACCCCACAACTCGGCTCCGCCGTATCCGCAACTTGCCTGGGTACCGGTTCCCTGTATGTGTTTGCTATTAACTACAACGTTCTGAGAATCATGAGCGGAATGGGAGGTATAAGCTTTAGTAATTAATAAAAATTACTAAAACACGCCATGCTTCCAAGAGTACCTTGACAAAGAAGGTGCTAGTCAAATGATGTTTATACACTAAGTGAGAAGTGTATAAAGGGCAACATCGTCGAATTGCGGGAAACTCCTGTCAAATATTAAGTACCGCCTATAGATGGAAACATGCTATATGGCACCATGGGGAAACTCATGGGTATGGTAAAAATCTTAATAGTAGGGACAATCCGCAGCGAAGTCCTAAGGCTTTTATAAAAAGCTATGGAACGCGTTCAGAGACTAAGTGGCGATGGGCTGTTTGTATTATTATCACAAATGGCTTAAGATAGAGTCCGTCCCCATAGAGATATGGATTATCAGAGGAATTTTATAGTGTCATCATTCACTATACTAGGAGAGCTGATAGTGTTGTGTTCTGAATAAATTCGGAACACAATGGGTTGAATACGTTGGCGTATTCCAATTAGAGGGTTTAAAAACAGTTTTACTCTTTATAATTTTCAAAAATCAATAAAAAATGAATTCCTTTTTTCTATTTGTTCAAGCATAAATAATGACTGAAAAAAACAAAATACAATGCACTAATTGTAAATGTTGGAGAGATTCAACATATTATATTGGTAAAAAACAAGGAACTACTGTAAAATGTTGCATGAAATGTCGTGAAAAAGATGCAAGACAAAAACAGAAACCTGAAATAATTGAAAAAAGAAATGCAAGACAAAATGAAAAGAAATATTATATTGAATTTCGTCGAAAGAAAAGAACAGAAAATGAAGAAGAATTTCTAAAAAATAATGCAGTTTCTGCAAAAAATTGGAGAAATAATAACCTAGAACATTTATCAAAATATAGAACCAAAAATTTTAATATCAGATTATCTTCAATAAAACAGCAGGCTGCAAAGAAAGGATATACATGGGATGAACTTCTAACAAATAAAGTGTGTGAAACATTTATGACTTCGCCATGTTTTTATTGCAATTTTTTATCAGAAGAAACTCTTAACGGTATTGACCGTATGGATAGTGCTGTTCATTATAAATTATCTAATTGCGTATCTTGTTGCAAAGTATGTAATTTTATGAAAACAAGTTTAGATGTAAATACATTTATAAAGAAATGTAAACATATATCAAAATATTATAATGATAATGGTGAATATTACCCAGAATTATTTCAAAATTATAAAGGCACAAATTATAACTCTTATAAATATCGTGCAAATAAAAGAATACTTCTTTTCGAATTAACATTAGAAGAATTTACAAATATTCGTAATAATCCATGTTTATATTGTGGTAAAGAAAATAAAGAAAAAACTCATCAAAATGGAATAGACCGTAAAAATAATACAGTTGGATATACTATTGAAAACTCGGTTGCTTGTTGCGGTGGATGCAATTATATGAAAGGCGAATTAAATAATATTGAATTTATTGAACAATGCAAAAAAATCGCAAATTACAAAAATAATTGTGGTGCAATAGAAGATATTATAGAAAAATTAGAATCATTATAAGCGCGCATACTCTAAAATTCCTATTACCTATAAGATTATTTATATAAAATGAATAGTAAGACAAAGCAAAGGTCTAGAAAAACTTAATTTTAAGACCACCACCATTATTTTTTTCAATTTTGCTAATATCGCCCTTCATATCAAGAAGTCCCTCTTCGATTTTTCGCAAACGTTCATCATATTCTTTATTTTTTTGCTCAATGAGTGAAATATTCTCATATATTTTCGCAAGTTCGCTGTATATTTCTTTTGCATATTCTATATATGGCCGCAAAAACATTTCTGTTTTTGGATATGGATAACTTGTAAAATAGAAATACATTTATCCTTAAATTATAGTAATTATAGTAATAATACTAATTATAAATTTAATTATATTATATCATTTTTTATTTTTTTTAGGGGGTGTACCTCCGCGCCAAGGTACATTTTTATTTATTTTTTCATAAAGTTGCAAAAGTTTATTACTAATCGGATAATATGTACCATCACTATTTTTTTGTACATAATCTCCTTTAAAAACTATACTATTATTATTATTATAATTCCAAGCCATAAAATTCTTATTTCTACCAAATAAACGATCTGGTATTTTTGCTATATATTTAGTTACTTTCTTAGGAATTAAAAAATTATTTATTATATTATATGTTTCAACAATTTTATTTACAGATGTATTATATAATTCATTTCTACTTCCACAAAATATATAATCTCCTACGTTTACTGTCGTAGAAGTTTCGATATATGATATATTTTGTTTAGAATCAATTATAACAGTATCAAGTCTAAATGGTGTTATTGCTATAGTATAAGTATACGGTATTAATTTATTTAAATCAATAATAATTTTAGAAAATTCTATATTATATACATCTACATACTCATATTTTAAAGAAGAATTCTTTAAATAAGAATCATATTGTAATGTTGGTAATATATTATAATCTATTTTCCTATCTTCAGTAATATTTAGTGTAACAACACTAACATTCTTGTATTGACCATTTATAGGAACATTTCCTATAATAATATATTTAGATGATGATACACCACTATTATTTGTTCTCATTAATTTAGTAAAAAGATTATTATCCATTTATATATAATAAGAATTTAATTTTTTTATAAATTTTATAAAAATTGAAATATTGTTTTTCTTTTTCCCTATAAAAGAGTTTGTCATGAGTCCTCCATCGTCTTCTTCTATATCACATAAAGCGGAATGGAAACTCAAAAATAAACTTATAAATACAATCATTTCCAATTATGGTGAAATATTTGGGGGAGCTGTTCGTGACAAATATTTGCATGACGACCATTCTATGAAGTTTTATAAAACAGTTATGGATATTTTTAAAGATAACGAAGCAAGAGGTATCGATAAACGCATAAATATCGATAAAATGTATAATGACAAGGAGTATCTCCCTGAACTCTTTGGTAGATGGATTGTTCCCGATGATATAGATGCATGTATTTGCGAATCTAAAGAAGAGAATCTCATCGCGCGAATTACAGAACAATTTGGTGAAATAAAAAAGGTTTTTAGCAGAGACCCAAAAGATTATTTTCCTACTTTGGGAATTTCCGAGAATCAACTGCGGCATGATAGATATCTCATTTATCCTGTAAATAGAGCTAATATTCGTCGCGCAATCTTCAATGTCACGACTGTTCTTTCTGATGAATTGGTTTCAGAATGTCAACAATTTCGGTCACAATTGAACATATTCTTAAAAAAAATAGGAAACGTGCGACCAATTGTTCTTGACCTTATGGTATATCTTATTCCGACATACCTCATACATTGTGAGGTGCCATTTGGAAATATCGATTTTGAATGCAATGGACTTATCATGAATAAAACCGGTATCAGAATATCTAAGAATTTATATGAAAATTATTTGCCAAATATTTTTGAAAATAATCCTGTTATGAGAACAACTATTCTAGTAAAAATTCTCAATGATATCATAAATCACACAGCAGTCTTCTGCTATAAACCAGAATTCCCTTGGTATAGATGTATGAAAATGGGAGATAAAGGATGGAAAATAGAGGGACTATTTAATCAAATTGAAATTATAGATGATGAAAACTATACAGGTCATTGTATAATATGTCATCAAGATCTTCCAAAGTATATGTTAAAACTTAAATGCTGTGATGCGAGATATCACACATTATGTATGCAATCTGCTTTTCATGAAGGGGTATCATCTATAATGAATACATCTAAATGCATAATGTGCAAAAAAAGTCATACACAAGATATACTTCGTCAAGATCATGATATGCTTCAATTGTATATAGAACACGCTCCTTATCTATCTTGGTGGCCTAGCAGTCATCTCCCCGAAGAAGAGCAACAAGAGCAACAAAACACAATCGCAAACCAAGACACAGAACACATCGCCGCAAACCAAGACACGAACGCGGACGCGCAACACGTTGGAGATATTCCTCTAATAGAGTAAATCACCAAGGTTCAATTCGCTCAATAAAAATTTCTAAAGTATATATAGAAAAATGCCAACATCTCTTCCAAAAAATAGTTTTGTTCAATATTCTTCATATTCTATGATAAATAATAATGGTAAAGTAGATAAAACAATAAAAACATTAGAAGCTAAAGTAGATAGCAAGGGTCACGTACAAGGGAAATATTCCGAAAAAGAAGGCAATAAAAAAACAAAGAAAGTTAAAGTTACAAAGGCGAATCTACCTAAATATTTAGGCGGCGAAGCTGACTTAAAAATGAAACTTGATAAACAAGTTAAATAAATGAAACTTGTTAAACAAGTTAAATAAATGAAACAAATAAAATAATCTTATTGTCTAGTATATTTAGTAGAGAGAAATAGAAAACAGAATGCGTCCAAAAGAAAATTTTAGTAATTTATATCCTAAAAATACTAAAACATATCATCAATCTAATTATAGTATAAAAACGACCCTAACATCTAGAATACAACATCCGGGAGATAAAATATTTTATTTTGCATCTAAACCGTCACGCACAGGTCTTCTTTTACCTCGCAAAGAAGCCTACGACAGATTACAAAATTCGGGAATTTCAGAAGTAAATAGTGAAAATATAGCATACATTTATCTAAAAAAACCATCTATCTATAAAAATCCCGAAGATGGTTCAGTATATCCACCACATTATCATTATGTATTATGGAGTACATATCAAAAATGCTGGGGTAAAAAAGTATACACTGTAGATCTATGTATGGTGTAACCTGGATATAACCCTGGATGCGCGGCGCGCGCAACGGGATTAGTCTCTAATTTTTCTTCTTTTGCATAAATTGAGTGCATCACTTTCAGAGTAAAGTATACCCAATACTTCTTGTGATTTCGGCGTCCAGATTCCATAGATTACGCATTCATCGTCATTCTTAGCATAATGAAGTTTCCATGAAGATCCATAGAATTTTGCCTGTTCATATACTTTTGTATTTGTCCGGCGTTTACATTCTATAACACAATACGTTTTTCCACTGCGAAACACTAAATCTCCTTTCCCAATATCATAATTATTCTCAATAACTGTCCACTCCTGTGCAATAAGTTGCCAATTTATTGCATTCATAAATTCAATACAATCTTTCTGCATGGTTTCTTCTTCAGAAGGAGTATAATATTTAATCCCGCGACTATATATTATATGCTTTTTTATTATACATTTATATATATATATTTTAAGTGGTATTGGATTCCATTCTCTTAAATATAAAGATGTCGGAAATAAAGATATATTTCTCCCAGTCGTTTTTACGTATAAAAATGATACTTTCGCATACTGCTTAAAATGCCACGGAATAGTAACTATTTGTTTTTGCATAATCTATTGTCATTATATAATCTATAAATGAACAAATGCCATTACCTTTAATTCATTTTTTCCTGCCGCCTCTACGAGATTTTTTAACAGATGGGGGGTGGGGGCTATCAAATCCTGAAGTACCCGAAGGACCTCCTTCGGCTCTAGGACTTCTAGTAGGACTTCCAGTAGGTGTACCTGCATTTCCAAATAATTTATTTAATTCTTCCTCTTCTTCTGCGGTAAGTTTTACAGCAGGTGTGGTTTCACCATATTTTGGGCTCGTCGGCCGCCTCTTATTAGTCTGTCTGTCTCTAAAATTTTCTTCTTCTGTGTTTATATGTTCTTTTATATCATCAATTGAAATTTTTTTTAATATTCTACTATTACTTACCTTAATTAATGCTTTTTTATAATTAGAGTCTTCTGTAATCAGTCCAATACATTCAAGTATATGTTTTAAACCAACAATATCTATTTCTTGTTTATTTTTAAATTCATTTTCATCTGTATGTATTTCTAAAGTAGCAAAGTCAATCAGTTTTACTGTGTTCGTTTCTTTATCTAAAACAATATTTCCTGGATTATAATCTCCATGAGTAATTTTATTAGCATGCAATATATCTAAAAGAGCATAAATTTTATCGAGAAGTTCTCTACTTTGGGCTTCAGAATATTTAAGGTTTTCATCTCTTAATTGGAACAAATTTTGGCCACCATTTTGCATTTCTAATAAATATACAAATTTTGGTTTTTCTTTTATATTACCATATTTACATTTATCATGTAAAGAATTCACTACGTCTTCATTAGAAGCTAGTGTTACTGTACAACCACCTAAAGGATATAAGAAATATTCTTGTGTTGCGTCAATTTTAACTAAAATATTTGCAGCTTTTATTTCTGCCTCATAAGTAATTTTACCGCCTATTTGTTCTATTTTATGTGATGTTTTACTACTCCCTTTTCCCTCTTCATATTCATATAATGTTTTTATAATTCTCTTTGAATCTAAAGGGATATTAATTCCATTAATAATTTTCAACTCACAATATGATGGGATATCTTTTTCCTTTGGAAAAACACATGATGATTTATTAGACTTTTTTTTGTATGATTCCATATTTATATCTATTATATTAAGCGCGTAAATTTTTATTAAAAGTATAAAATAGAAAAATATAGCTACAAATTAAAGAATAAAAATGGCCTCCTCCGCGGGGCATTTTTAGATTGCCGAAGTATTACAAGTAATCAGTATGCTCCCAGGATTATTTTTAGTATATTATTCATTAAAGAAAAATAAATTTAAATCGAAACCACCTTTATACGCATATTATCTATTATGCGTTGGTTCTATAATCTATCATAGCTACAAATCTTGTACAAAAAACCCACAAATTTACGCCATATTTACTTAAATTAGATATCTACAAAAATGAATAAAAATAATACCGTATAATCGACAACAAGCAATTTGAAGTCTATGAAGTCTATGAAGTCTATGAAGTCTATGAAGTCTATAATCCTGCGTATGTTTCGCCAACAGCAGTCAGACTTCCGTCATCATTGAAAAGTGCTGCAAAACCGAGGTTTACATCTTCGGTGGTGCGGGTTTTCCAGGTATATCTTTCAACGTAATCGCGTGAATTTAATGCAGGTATGACGGTATTCATAAAATTGATAGCATCTTGGGAAGTAAATTTAGCGGGAGTTGTATCTGTTGCGTTCCAGTCAGCAGGAGAGAATTCAGTGATCCAAATTGGCAATTGATACATTGCATAAATAGCATCAATTTCTGCTAAGAAAGATTTGGCATTTGGCGGGGCATACCAATGAACACATATAAAATCAACACGGTAATTGTTTGTCTTTGCTAATGCCATAAATTGAGATAACCAACTATTTGCTGCAGTGGGATTTCCTGCTGTTGCGGGGCTTCCTAGGCGACGTCCAGTTGCTTCAAGAGTCGGCCAATGTGCAATGGCATCTGCAACAGTTATATTCGATTGTTTTGCGCCGTCTGGTTCATTGTATCCTAATAAAACATGGTCATATCCAGCAACGTCGCTATTTAACCCATTTGTTTGAATCATTGGGAGTGTTTTTAAACCCCAAATTTGAGGAACATAAGGAACACTTATACCAGCAGGAAGAGTTGTGTTCCAGTTATAATGCCATGCTGCATTTACAGCGGCAACCTTTGTAGAAGCAGTACCGTCATTTCCGTAAACAAGCCCCTTTTTCATTAAATTACGCTGTTCTATTTAATATTTACTTATTATTTTTTGATGTATCAACGGAGAAATTATCCAGTTGATTTGTTAGAAAATCGACATCAGTGTTTTTAACTATTTTGTCAATATCATCCGAAGACGATGGAACAGGTATGCGTTTATAGACAATCTTATCATCTTTAACAACCGGAATAGAGAAATAACTCAACATTTTCTTTATATGCATCCACGTGATTGCCTGTTATAATAATATATAAATATAATCATTTTTTATTCTGCAAAAAGATTTGTATAAAATCCTGATAATTGTAATAATAAATGTATTATTCCGCACTGTACCATAAGTGTAAGAAAACTTATTAAGGTTGTTGATAAAGATAAATCACGCGAGTATCCTATATAAAAAAGTGGGAGGGATGCAAGAACACTCATTAAAAATAATTCTATACCAAATTTACCGGGATTATCTTGTATAAATTGTGTATCGCGAACTATAAGTGATAGAAAAACTATTATGAGACCACCAAAAATACATCCATATAATATCATATTTTTTACTATGCTATATGCAGCTCTTGATATATCTGATACTTGTTCACTTTGAGAAGTCATAAATACACCTCACTTAATTATAAAATAGGATTATAAAATATGAAAAAATGATTTTTTATAAACAAATAAAACTAAAACAAATAAAACCCAAAAAATAAAACCCAGAATACTATCTATAAAACAAATAAAACAAAAATGATAAGAAATCGCAAAGATTTATATGCAATGTATGTATCATCGCCGTGTCCGTCTTTATTGCCAATACCAAGTCAACAATTGATAGCAATATTTAACGCTGGGAACGCGGTATATGCATCTGATGAACATACGAATAGTAATTACAAATCTGAAAATTCTTCTTAGGACTCCTAGGACTCCTAGAACGCTCAGAATTTAAGAATTGCCGGGTTTATATAACTCTTTTTACATACTGTTGGTGTATTATGTAATTCTTCAGCTACTTTTTTAATGGCATTTATCTGACGTTTTTTGCCATTTTCACCGGCTCCTTCAGCATCTTCGGTATGATATTTAATATATAAATAATTCGCCATAGCTGTGCGAATATCTTTACACGTTAATTCTTTATCAAATTTCTGTAAATATTCATTGACATCTGATGCATTAATATGATGTATACGGTCTTCTCCGTCGATATATTTAAAAACTCGCATATCTTTTTTGCCATTGACATTATATTGATTATGTTGATGTTCTGCTGCCAATTTTCTAAGAAAATGTATACTTGCTTTATCACGTAAAATAGATTCATTACATACTCCTTTTTTCCCAATAAATTTAATATGAATTTTCCCATTTTGAAGGAAATGAATATGACTCCATTCGAGAGTTGTGAGACCATATGATTTATTTTCGCGTGCATATTTTTCACATCCAATACGAAAATTACATAGAATCATTATTTGTAATATAAGACATATTAAACTCGCTTTCATAGTGCCGGTAGCATGAGTGCCATGATTATTGAGTGTTTTTATTTGAATATTTTTTTTAATATGTCTTTGTATTTTTGCGAAAATAGTATTTAATCTCATGATTTTAGCGAATCTCTTTTCACGTTGTTTTTCAATAAATGATTTATTATATATTGTCTGTTTTCTGTCTTTATTGTCGTATCCATATGCAAGTACTTTACTATTTTTATTAAAAATCCGAACATTCTTGTATCCGGGAGGGATATGTAAACTTTTTATATATTCTAAAATTTCTTTATTTTTAATTTCTGAATTTGTAGCTATATTTATATATTTGTTTCCTTCTTTCCGAATACCTCCTCGACCTTCCGCTCCTCCTTCCGTCCCTCTTTCGGCCCTTCTTTCGGTATTTCCTTCCGCCTCAGCAGATGACGGCATTACTTATAATATGCTTTTAATTTATTTTTGAATAAGTTGAAAACATAATTTAACTCAACTTATATATTTAATGATCTATTTAATGAATTGAAATAATATTTTATTCTTTTCAATTAAATATAATTTTATTTTTTTTCCGATACCATTTAATTCGAATGCTTCTGCGAAAACATCTGAATATGTGCGAGGACTTATTTGCAAATCTTCGAAGGATTCCCTTCCATTATATTCCCAATTGCAGAATATTTTTGTATTTTCAGGGAGTTTTGTATTTATAAAAGATTGGCTTATATCTGGTGGTGCTTCTCTATAATATTTATAACAATATTGCAGGTCTTCAATATTTATAGATGTATCATTCATATTTTTAATGCAAACAACTTTATGTGGTTCACTATCTAATTCTTTCCATATACGTGTTAATTTTAAGTCATCGGAATATTCGACACATAGAGTTTCAAAGAACCATATAGCCATTCCTATATAAAATGCAATATTTGATTTAGGGGAAAATATCCGGAGTAAGTTTAATGAAACCAATTATTTCTTGGGGAAGAAATAACACATACGATATAAATATGATAATGCCATTTTTACCAATTTCATATAATATTTATATTGAGCCTTTTGCCGGAAGCGCTTCTATGTTTTTCTATCTATCATCTTATTTATCAACGAACAGAATTCCATCTCTATTGAATGATATAAATGAAGATTTGATGAATTTTTATCAACAAATCAAAGATGGTAAAGGTGCTGAGATTAAAACCTTTATGGATACACACGAGAACAATAAAGAAACATATTATCATATATTACATGATTATTGCCCGGCAACACCGGTAGAACAGGCATCACAATTCTATTATTTGAGAAAAACGTGTCACAGGTCTATGTTAAGATTTAATAAATTAGGACTGTTTAATGTAGCGTATGGAAATAATCAAAATATAGATTGCAATACTCTCATAAACCCGGAATATTCGAATGCATTAAATAATACGACAATAACGTCAAATGATTATTTATCAGTTTTCAGTCAATATAATAATCCCGAAAATTTCATATTTATAGATCCACCTGATGATGAAGTCTTTAAAAATGATGCGATACATCAATTTACACAGGCCGACCATTTACAATTATTTAGAGTTTTTTCGGAAAGTAGGTCGAAATGTCTGGGAATATTAAAAGAGACACCTTTCATAAAAGAATTGTATATAAATCATATTATTGCAGCGTATCCTGGTAAAAACAAGAATGGTTCTCAAGGTACGAAACTTATTGTATCAAATATATCTTAAAATAAATATTGTATCAAATATATCTTAAAATAAATATTCTGTTTGCTTATTAATAGAATAAAAATGAGAGATTTTTTTGAGTTAAAAAATACTGTAAATATGCTTGTGAAAAAATTCGAAGAATTATCCCAAACTGTAAATAAATTAGAAGAAAGACTGAGTGTTAAACGCAATGATGCTTTAATCGCTCAGGCTGCAGAAATAGTCGCACAATCTGCTGACGTCGCAGCACAATTAGATTCTGAAGACGCTGCTGAGACTGCCGCCGCTGCCGCTGCTGCCGATACCACTGTTGCTGAAGGTGTCGAAGAAGAATCTGCTCCAGAAGCAGCACCTATAAATAATGATTTCGGCGCTCCATTAGATTAATTCACAGATGTATATTAAATTATTTTTTAAATCTTTATTTTTTGTAAAGTATATAGTACATGCAGCAAGAACAAAATAATGGTCCAGATCCTTGTGATATATTTATAGATAAAAATACTCAAGTTTTATTTGATTACCCTGCTATAAAGGGTAAATTATATAATTTGTTAAATCCTCTACCAAATGATGTAGTAAATAATTGTGATATTTCATATGAAGAAAATTTTGCTAGTAAAAAATTTACATTAAGTTATAACAATAATATAGTATCTATAGATTTAGAATCAAATAAAGACTATGATAGGTGTAAAAGTTTTTTTAAAGATTTCTACAACAATATTATTGATAATGATGGTAATAATAAAAAATGTATAAAAAAAATGATTGCAATAATTTGTTCATTAATGTTATTATTATGGAAAATAATAATATCAGAAGAAAAAACAAATGGTGATGATAGTATTTTACACGAAGGAATAACACAATATTACTACAGAGAAAACCTTTTGCATGAGAATCTAAATAATTTAAAAGATACATGTAAAGAATTAAAATTATATGAAGGTATAAATAATATTAACGAAGCCGATGGGTTACTTTTATATGAAAAAATAAATATTTTACTTAATATATATTTCTTATTAAAATATATATTTTTCAAGAATAAGAATGATGGTGATGGAAGAGATTTAATTAATTTAATACAAATAATTAAAACAGATCTGGATCCTCTTTTCTTTATTAAAGATAATTTATGTGATATTTATAATTCAATAAATTATGGAGAAGTGTTTGATAATAATAATGATGCGACAACAACTGGTATAAACAATTATTTTAAATCTTTATTTTCAGATAATGGAGATTTTAATGAAGATAAAAGTGTATTAGTAGATTTTATTAAAGAATATGAAAAAAGGTTAATTAAAAAAGAATTATATGACGATTTTATAATTCCTAAGGCAAATAATTACGATAAATTATTTGATCATGATTCTATAAAAATAGCTAATTATAGAAGATCTGTAAAAACTTTATTTCCTAGTCAAATAGAAGAACTTAAAATAAATTTCGGATCTTTATATCCTTTATTATTTGGCGAAGATTTTGGCAATGTAAATTTAGATGATATAAATAATAGCGCTACTAAAAATGATGACCAAATAGTTGAAGAATTATTAAAATATAAAGCAGCAAATCATCTTCAGCCGCATATTAATTTTGATGAATTTTTTTTTAAATATAAACAGAAATTTCCTCTATTTCCGCCACCAGGGCAACCAGGGCTGCCACTAGGAATTTTAGATAATATAGACAAATTAAAGAAAGACTTAAATGAAGATTTTAATAGTATAACTGAAAAATTATTTGGAGGAGTTAAGGTATATTTAAAAATAGGCGGACAACCAGTGGAAGATGATGGTGATAAAATACAATTACCTAATCTTATGCAGCCAAATGATGGAATTAAAATAGATGGTCCATTCGATGAAAGTAAATATTGTACAAAATCTGACGATGAAAAAATACTCGCATTTAATCCATTATATAAAGGAATTTCATATAATGAATTATTCGATCAGGCTAAAACGAATAAAGAAATATATGATAATACTTTAAAAAAGATTATTGATGACATGATTGCTCCTAGTAACCCTCCAAAAACTTTATCGACTATGGTTTTTGGTTATGGATATTCGGGATCAGGTAAAACATATTTATTATTTAATATAGATAATAATAATAATCCTGGAAATGATGGATTACTTTTTCAAATATTAAATCATATTACAGAATTAAACAATAACCTATATGACAAGAAAATAAAATCATTTGAAATAGTTGATATAAATGAATGTATGGTAAAATATATTACTAAAGATTCTGAACTTTATGATACAGATTTTTTAAGTAATCAAACTGTAACAACTGTATCTATAAGAGATACAAATGGTAAAAGTTCATCTGTTACAAAACTTAATACTCCAAGTGATATTGAAAATTTTCCTATAGTTTTTCTTCAAGGACAATCAAGAGGAGGAGGAAATGATATTAATGAATATGAAGACGAATATGATAATTTAATAGGAGGAGGAATAGGACCAGCCCATGAGAGATCTGCTATAGTGGCAAGATTAGCCAATTGTTATGGTTTTAATAAAAAATATATAGGTTTTTTTGATATTAATGATACTAATAGAAGATTAAAAATGGATATTGAAGATGCTAAAGACAAATATAAAATATATTTTGGAAATGATGATTTAGAAGGTAATAATATACAAACCACGAAAACGCAAATAAATACGATACTTACAGATTTACAAAAATATAGAAAAAAGAATGGAACAATAAAATGGACACCAAATAATAATAATAGTTCAAGAAGTCATTTACTTATTCGAATTAAAATTGTATTTACAAATGGAAATACAATATATATATCATTTATTGATATGGCTGGTCTAGAAAGTAGTCAATATATTGTTGATAATATGACAAATACAAATGGAAGAAGATCTATTTATGATCTTCAAGTAACGCCATCTGAAATTTTAAGGAATAAAAGAGATTACCACTGGACAAAATTAATAGATATAAGAAAAAAATTATGTAATTTAATAAAAGCAGACTATGAATCAATAAAAACATATTTAATAAAAACGCCTATAATTTCTATATTACAATTTAAAAACTATGATGATTTTAAAGATTTAAAAGGAAAAGATTTAAAAGGAAAAGATTTAAAAGGAAAAGATTTAAGAACAGATATAAAACCATGGGAAAGAATACCAGATTTTAGTGATACAAATAATACAAAATGGGAAAAAATTGAAGATGTAAATAGAGTTAATAAAGCAGAACGAAAAGATGAATGGGTAACAACGAGTAATCGGAAAAGTACTGTAACGAATAGAAATGAACAATTAGAAAAATTTATAAAATTAAGGGCACCTTATAAGGTAAAATTAAACTATAATACGAATATTGATATTATTGATATTATTGATATAAATAAACATAATGAAGAATTATATAAAATAACAATTAAAAATATTAGCGATTTATCCCAAAAAGTAAACTTATATAATAAAAACTGCACAGATTTACCGAAACCAAGACAATATGAAAAAGCCCAACCTTTACCATCAGCATCAGCATATATTAATTCATCAATATCCTATACAACAAAAAAACTAAAAAATGGAACCATTGGAGATGAATCCACCACCATTAAAAATCTAATTTTAGTATTGGATAGAATTATAGCAGAATATGAGTATTTGACCAATCTACTTGAAGAATCTTATTTTATTGGAGCAACAGTTGATATTGTTGAAAAAATATTTAAAATAGGAGATTTTTATAGAGACTCTGGTCTTTATAATACCCCAAAATATTATAAAAATACAAGAATTTTTGAATTTTTGAATGAAACAAATGATCCAGTTTTTAATTTATCAGGGTTCATATTAGATAATATTAACCCTGATGTTAAAATACCAAATACAACAAACTCTATAATAGCAAATAAATTAATAATGTTTGGAAATATACGTGAAGATAAAAATAAAATAGATGATGCATTAGATACATTTCGATTTATTAAATCATTAGATTATGATAGTACTCGTAGGCCCCCCAATAGAAATACATTTATGAATCTTCCTCGTGGTCCTCCAGATACTAATCCTCAATTGGGATTTAATGGTAGAATATTTGGTAAAGATTTACCAAATGTTCCTAACCCACGAAGACCTCCTTCAAGACCAGGAGGTTCACCAGGAGGTCCACCAGGAGGTCCACCACGAGGTCCACCACGAGGTCCACCACGAGGAGGTCCACCACGAGGAGGAGGAGGCGGCGGCAATGACGATAATGACAATATTTATATTGCTTAATCAGGTGTAGCCCTCACCCAATCTTACATTCTTTACATTCTCTTAAATGGCCAAAAGTATTTAAGGATATGTGACTTATATATATTATGGTGGAAATTATCCACCATCCACTGCATTATAATGCGGTGGTATTCCGGGCATGATTGGCGGAGTGGTCTAACGCGGTGGAATATATTCTGAGCAAGAATATAATACTGTAACTTAAGATCCTCTCCACTTACGTGGGCGTGGGTTCGAACCCCACATCATGCAATGTCATTTTTCTATTAATATTCTTAGTATTAATTTCAGGTTTACGATTCACGGCCTTTACAAATTACTTAAAGATTATATACATTATAATATTATATGGCTTAAAAAAAATAGGACTTCATATTTAGAACAATATGGAGCCGATTGGAACTCATATGTTAATAAATATTAAAGATATCCCAAATCCAAGCGTATTTAATACAATTGAGGGCATTAAACCGCTTTTGGACGTTGTTATAGAGAAATGTGATCTTCACGTTGTGTCAGAAGCCGGACACCAATTTTCTCCATTTGGCGCTACATATGTCTATGTACTCTCCGAGTCTCATATGTCAATTCACACATATCCTGAAAAAAATACTGCATATATGGATATATTCTGCTGTAATCCAAAATTTGATTGCGCCGCTGCCGCTAAAATAATAAAAGATACATTCGAGACTAATAATGTAAATTATGATGTTTGTTATCGATAATGTTTTATTTTTCTTTCTTCTCGCTTTGGTTATTGTCTTTTGTTTGGTCGTTGTTTTTGGTTTGGTTATCTTTTGTATGATTTAGAAATTCTTTTATTTTACGATTGAGATTTACATAATGAATATAATTAAATGTACTTGTTAGTAATACAAAGTATCCCATATATTTCGCTGTTATTTCAATACCATCTTTCAATACCGCTTTTATATTTAACCGTAGCGGTTTCCTAGATTTATCAGTCGCCGCTGCTGCCGCCGCTGCTTCCAACTTTGCTTGACGTTTAACAAGCAAATTTCTTCCACGTAATTGCATAGCAACAGATGACCCAGGTGTAATCATAGTCTTTTGCATTTTTATTTTATTATATTATAAAGTTTTTCATTTTTTATTTTATATTTATATTTATATTTATATTTATATTTATATTTATTTTTATTGATAATCCTAACCCTTGTATCCGAGAGTCGTTACATATGTAGTATTTTCAAATAAGGCTTTCTTGAGATCTGCTTGAGTTACTAACGTTACATTATCATTTGCATTTTTATTTGCTGTTCTATTATTTGCATTAATATTTGTTGTTATAGATGTAACATATTGTTTAACACACGCACTATCAGATGCAGCAAAATTCTTTTTACACGTTGTATAATCTTCTTTTATAGATGCTATAACTGTTACTAAATTTGCAATAAAATCGCTTAAAGTCTTACATGTAACATTATCAGGCGGACAGAGCGATGCTTTAGATATTATAGTCGACAATAAATTACTGCGAGTTACACAATCTGCTTGTGTAAAGCCAACAGGACATGATAAATCATTGACATATTTTGTCATGCAATCAATAAAATCAAAAATTGTAGCTACATTTGCACAAATAGTTTGTTCCTCCTGAAGAAATGTATCCAAGGACGCAAAGAATGAATCATATAACCCATTTATCGCTGTTATTTCTTGCATTATTTGCGTTGCATCTGGTATACTTAATAATTTAGAATAAAATACACCGCATTCAAAACATTGCCCTACAGGATCTTGACTTGTAACGACTACTCCGCTGAATCCTTCGGTATAAGACGATACCATATGATTGATATATAATAAATAAAAGAGTACAATAAATAAGTAAAAAGTTAAAATTATATATATACGCAACATTCTCGCGAGTTCTTTACAAATTATATTTATTTTAATTCGCGCGCTCACAGCCCTCTCTAGAAATCGCATGATGCTACCCATGACATTACAGCTACACCAGTATTTGCAGATGCAATTGTAAAGTTAAACCCGGTTGTAGAAGCAGAAGCTATAACAACAGCCTGTGCTGCAGTATTTGTGGCTCCTACATAAAATGTACATACTGGAGATGTTGAACCAGCAGGCGCATATGTAGAAACATTACCAGTTGTTATTGCTCTTTTCGGAACTTTAAATGATACCATACCATATGATAAACTTGAAATTCCTGCAACTGTTGTATAATACATTGCACCGGTACCTGTTGTAACAGATGAAGTACCTGCTGCATATCCCATATCAATAGATGTCTCGTAATATCTTTGGCACATCTCTAATTCTATTGGAATCGGACGGAACTCAAAAGATGTAGCGATTGTCCCTTTTTCTAATTGGAGTCCAGTTACTTCAATATAGTTATTAAGCGTACCTGCCCAATTTGTTGAAGATGAAGAATACGCCGCACTTGTATTCCATCCAGTTGTAGATGACACGGTTTGATTTGTAAAACTACCAATATTAATTGTTAATGCTGCGGTATTTGTAGTATTCGCTGCTGTTCCTGTAGGAGGTGCAGGTATATTTGATAGTGTTACATATTGCCATGTACTGCTTCCTAAAGCTGAAAAATATACTGTATAATATGATGCAGGTGATGTTCCCGTGTAACTTAATGACACACCAATATTTCCAGTGGCATTTGTTCTGAACCAAAATGAAACAGATATAGGCTGACCATATACTGACCCCCAATTTAAATCAGCTATATTATAACCTTCAATTCCTTGAGCAATTCCATTTATTGTAATAGTTGCACCAGAAATAGCAGTAGTTGCTGTTGTTTTTAATGAATATCTAAATCCATATTGATATGGTATATCAGTATTTACGAGTGTATTTTGTAAAAGTTGCAATTGACCAGTTGATACATTTTGGAATGTATAAGAACGATCAACCAAATATGTATTCACACTATTTCCTACATTAATATTTGTACCTGCGGCAAATCTCTGTGATATTCTCATATCACCATTGATTATGCGGTTTCTGTATATACCCATATTTCCAACATTTAAACTTCCGCTTATATTTACATTCCCATAAACATCTGTTTGTATAGTGTTGGAACCAGCAGTAGATTGAACATACATATTACCAATGACATGTAGATTCGATGCAGGTGCCGTTGTGCCTATACCAACATAACCAGTATTAAATGTTGACCCACCAACAATATTTAATGCATTTAACGAATTTGCACCAGATTTCACTTGAAAAAGAGTAGGTGAAACTATACTTTGTGTTTGTATAAAATTATCAACATATAAGCCTCCTCCAATATGAGCTAAACCATAACATTCCATAGTATATGTCGAATTTAATGATGTTGTTCCGATTCCGATGCTTCCTATAATATTTGAAGTTCCCATAATAAAATTCGTGCCTACAGTGTTTAGCGTTACACCACTGTTTAAAAAGTTCATTTTTGCAGGAGTAACAGCCCCATTAATAAGATTACCCGTGCCTATTGTATTTGCAGCAATGTTAAAAGGTGCATTTCCAGTATATTGAAGTGTAGAAGTAAAAGCATTTGTATTGCATCCGCCCCATATATTTCCCTGAACATAGAGGTCACCATCAATGACACATTTACTTCCTAAACGAACACCACCACTCGCTACATTTAACCATGGACTCGAAGATGTATTAATTTGTTGATATAGAAATCCGGATGAATAGAATGAAGAATTCGCGGGGTTTACTTGAGGCCATAATAATATATCGACTTTAGAATTTGTAGCTATAGCTGTTGTTGTATTAATAGTCCAACTTGTAGTTGTGCCATCGAAAGCTGCAGCAGATAGTGTATAATCGCTCAGAGAATTGAGTTTAGATCCATTTACATAGAAATCTACATTTGATGTTGCGGCAGTTAAATATCCATTCCCTGCAACTGGAAACGCTGTTTTATATCCGGTTAATACTTGTGTTGAACGAACAGGATTTATTTGTAATGCCTGTCTTACACTAATTATATCATCATATCCAATACCTCTCATTGGAACTGTATATAATGTGGGAGCTGGGAAATTATATCCAGATGGTGCAAATTTCAATTGATGTCCTTTACCAAATACGGCAATGACGTAAGAGGGCTGATTAATTGTAGTGGAATCAAGGAACCATGAAAATGAGATTGCTTCGAGATCCGTTGATATATAACTTCCGATGGCGGACAATTGTGAATAACGTATTGGAACAGTTGTAGTTGTCAGTGTTTGCGGAGTAGCCTGATATAATCCAACGGTACCCCAATTAGCAGTATCAAGAGCCATCATTGGTGTAAGATTTTGATAGGGAATTGTAGAAGTTATAATATATCTTCCTGGACCTAAATTAAAGGAATATAAGACACAGTTAGCGGTTGTGGGGTCATTTGTTAATATAGTTTTAGAGCCGTCTCCAGCGGGATTATATATAGTAGCAGATGAATATACTCCAAGAACGGCATTTTGGTTAACATAATTACTTGCAGTTACATTTCCAGTTATTAACATATTTCCGACCACTAATAAATTACATGCTGTACCGAAGCTGGTAATATTTGTAGCCCCAATAGCTACATTTCCTCCAAATTGTATATCATTGTTTGTGGTTGTGTTCCATTGACTCGTTACGAAGGATGTAGCTGTATTTGCATTTATTAAATTTCCATTAAATACAATATTACTGACACCCATAACATTTTGATTATTAAAGTATATATTAGAATTTGAATTATAAGTACCTATATTACTTGTAAATAGAGTACCTTGAACTTGAAGAGTAGCACCAGGTGTTGGCAATGTGGTACCAATGCCAACTTGAGCATTACTTCCTGCATCTTTAATAATCCAGAAATTAGAGTTATTCATACCAGCTAAATATCCTCCGGCACCATTTTGACTGTATTGATCATAAAACCGAATCTGTACGCCGGCATTTTGATTTCCAAATGTAGCTACTTCTGGCCCGCCAGTTGCCGAAAATATATCCAAATCATGAGTTCCCAATATTGATGACATTATACCCACTTATATACTACTTATACATTTTTTGATTATTATAGAACACAGAATATTACAAAGTATACAATAAATCTAAATAAATAGTAAAAGTAAATAAAAAGTAAATAATAAAAAGTATATAAGGACTAATACGTATAGAAAATTTATATAATCATTTATCCAGTAATGGATGATACGCAGCAGCAACGTAAAAAGCGAGTAATTCTCGGTATTCCTGGTTCATCATTCAGTAATAACTTTTTAATTTCATGGACTCGTACTTTATATGCTTTATGGGAATCTGGTAAATATGAGGTTGTTGTTGCACCAGGTGTATCATCTTTTGTTTCATTTGCTCGTATGAAAACTCTGGGTCTAGACGTTCTTCGCGGAAAAGACCAAAAACCGTTTAATGATATGGAATATGATGTATATATTACTATTGATAGTGATATTGTATTTACACCAGAACATATTATTGAACTTATTGAAAACACTGATATTCATCCAGTAGTTGCGGGTTATTATATGATGTCTGATTGCAAGTCTCTTGTAATTGTTAAAGATTGGGATACTGACCATTTTGCGAAGAATGGTTCTTTCCAGTTTTTAACGCCTGAATATATTCAAAATTGGAAATCACAGACTGGTTCTAAGTTTATGGAGGTTTCATATGTTGGTATGGGTTTTTTTGCAGTACGTAAAGAAGTGTTAAATACTTTGAAATATCCTTTCTTTGATGGTGAACTTCAGAGGATCCAAAAAGATGATGGAACGGAATTGGCGGATCTTTCCAGTGAAGATGTAAATTTCTGCAAAAACTTGCAGGCAGCGGGACATACTGTATATGTAAACGTTGATTTACGTGTAGGACACGAAAAACCGATTATTATTTAGAGGTCAGGTCAACACGTCAGTGCAAATAAAATACCAGTTATTTTTTTCATACCATATTTTCTGAATAGTTAATATATTTTTACATAAATTAATGATTTCTTCTTTTTCGAATAAATGATAATATCTATCATATGTTTCTTTACGGTTTGTTGTCATATATGGGATAATATAGTCATTATTCCCGTTGCCGATAGGGCCGATAGGGCGCCATTTACTTTTGCGGGCATCAGTTTGTTCAGTAGCCCATACAGATATCATAATATTTCCCACTGTTATTCTTGCAAGTTCTTTAAGAAATTTGACACGTTCATCTATTGTAGTAAAATGATGTAATACGGCAATGCTTATCGTATTATCAAATGATTTATCACGATATGGTAACATTAATGCATTTGCTCTAATAATATTTGCAGATTCATTTTTGTTTTTTGCAATAATAATGAGAGGTTCGCATATATCAGTCCCGTGTACATTGATATCTTTGCGATATGATAAATATTTGCCATTTCCACATCCTATATCTCCTAGTAGACTATTCGCGGGCAATGTATCTAAGAAAAGTCTCACTCCAATCCATTGCGAGAACCGTGTTTTATCAAAATCAGAAGCAATAGATGTATATACATCATTTACATTCTTAACGGCGTCCATTTAATAATCTCGCATCAAGATTGTTCTTGCCCAGTAGTGTATTGGTATCGTTATTTAGAGTATCATTTTTTCCTCTCGTTTATTAGAGAGATACATATGGCATCAGTTGCAAATTTTAATTATATAACACAATGTAATTCGCAATTTCAAGTAAATGCGAGTGATACTATAGGTGTCCCAGGATATTCTTGGACAAATAATACTACTACTGGGTTATATAATCCAGCTACTGCAACTCTTGGGTTTGTTACAAATGCGGTCGAACGTATGCGTATTATATCGAGTGGCAACGTTGGTATCGGTACAAATTCGCCCAATGGACAACTTCATATTTATGCCAATAGTGCTTCTGATGTTTTATTAGTTAATCAAATAGGTGCAGGGGATGTATTAGAAACACAAAGTGCTGGAGTAACTAAATTTATCGTTAAAAATAATGGAAATGTCGGAATCGGTACTACAAATCCTTTGTCACAATTACATTTATATTCAACACCAATTACGGCATTAGGTGCGAGTGGTGTAACATATACACCAGCATTCTTGGGTCTTCCTCCTATGGCAATATTAGAAGAACAAGTTGCAAGTGGTAATAATGGTTCAGCTGCAGTTTCTGGTAGTTCAGTAACTAGAAAACTAACTGTTGCAATGGTTGATGCTCTTGGAACATCTGTAAGTTTAAATGTAGGCGCTAATTTAAATAATTATGCTTTTACTTTACAAATAGGTACATATTACATTATCGCAGAAGGGTCCGCTGCACTCACAACTGGTCATCGTTTAGTATTATCATCGACAAGTGGCAATAGTATAAATGTCTATGGCACATCCGAACGTAATGGATCTACATCGACAGCTACAAAATCCAGTATTGCAACAGTTTTAGCTTTAACACAGGCTACTACATTTATATTAGCTACATATTGCAATGGTACAGGAACTCTTGGATTAGATATAACACAAAGCGGCATTTATAACGTATATTCCCGTGTTGTCATTACACGGTATCAGTAATTCCATTACAGACAAGAATACCAGAGAGGGGGTAGTAGACCCTATAAAATTTGAAAATGATTTTCAGTTTTTTTTATAAGAGAGGCGGTTTAAATGGTTTCGTTATTTATATTTCATCGTGATTTGCGTCTTGATGATAATACTGCACTGTTAGAATGTATAAAGAATTCTACACATGTCATACCTGTCTTCATATTCCCTCCAGAGCAGATTGATTCCAAAATAAATAAATATTTTTCTCATCCGGCTGTTCAATTTATGATTCAATCTCTTATTGACCTGAATCAGCATCTTCACAAATATGGATCACAGTTATATATGTTTAAAGGTAATACTATTGATGTTTTAAAAAATATACATAAACAAATACAATATACTCAAATTTATAGTAATCGTGATTATTCTCGGTATGCAGTAAAACGCGATAAAGAAATATCAGATTGGACTAATTCGAGCACTACTATTGAATATAAAGATGAACAGGATTATGATTTAATTAATATGGAAGAAGCTGACGGAAAAGTCTACAAAGTTCTGTCTCCATATTATAAGAAATTCGCTTCAGGAACTTTCCATGTCCGAAAACCGATTTCTTTCCCTAAAAATGTAGCTATTTTTTCAAAGACAAAACTCCATGGAAATCTCTCTTCTTCGGATATCCTTCATTTCTTTACAGAAAATCCAAATATTAAAGTCAAAGGTGGTCGCATTTCCGGTGGAGGACTTGCTATTCTAGAACGTATCCGACATAAAGACTTTAAAGATTATAAGAAAGAGCGCGATTTTCCCGCGATTGAAGGTACAACTCGTGCTTCTGCATATCTCAAATTTGGCTGTATAAGTGTTCGCGAAATGTATTGGGCATTGCATGAAGTCGGTGGCAATGATCTTATACGTGAACTTGTCTTTAGAAGTTTTTACTATAGAATTTATGGAAATAATCTAGATCTTCTGAATGGTAAAGCATATCATGATAAAGTTGATAGTAAAATACCATGGGAAACAAATAAAAAATATTATGATGCTTGGAAAACGGGGAAAACAGGGTTTCCACTTTCGGATGCTGGGATGAGACAGCTTATAGGTGAAAACTGGGTTCATAATCGTGTAAGAATGTTAGTCGCAAATATAGCTACAAAGTATCTTCTTCTGGACTGGCGAGAATGTCTGAAATATTTTTATCAAAATCTTGTTGATGCCGATATTTTCAGCAATACTGCTGGATGGCAATGGGGATCTGGTATAGGTGTCGATTCTACACCATATTTCCGTGCTCCATTCAATCCATTTATACAATCTAAAAAATTCGATAAAGATGCTGAATATATTAAACGATGGATTCCAGAACTCAAAGATGTCGCCGCGCGAGACATTCATAATTGGGGTGACCCGAAAGTACGCGCGAAATATCCAGATTGTAAATATCCACCGCCACTCGTAGACCAGAAAGAGGCTTCACATAAAGCGATTCGTGTTTTTAAGGCTGCTGCGAGTGGGTAGAAGCGGTAAAAGTCCGCTGTTTATTTTCTGCGGTCAAAATAGAACAACGGAGAATGGGGTCTAATACCGGGGGTCCATTTGATTATGATTATGATATAGTATTTGACGATGATTATGACGAAGGAGACGATGGACCTGTTCTTGATGCTTTTTTGGCATCGTTGCAGCCTTTGCCGCCTGATATAAATATAAATGATATGCGCGCATTTATTATAGATAAAGCTAATAATTTATCAAATATAATAAGAATTGAGAATGGTATTCATCATATATCACAAGTGATACATTATAGCGGATACAGAATAAAGATTGAATTGGATAATAGTGATTGGGAAACACCTGAAGAAATGATTTCAGCTACAAGTGCAATATCGAAAATATCGCCAACGTATAGACACGATAATATTTCAATCCATTATATACCAAAGAAATTCGGCTTTGTTAGTATAGTTTGAGAAGAGTGTTATCAGATTATAAAGAGTAATATCGATAAAACACAAGTGTTCCATTACGATCATGATTCCAGACCATTGTGGTTTGATAATTTTTATATTTTTTATTAAATTTACCGGTGCAAAAAGTAATATAGATGTTAGCATCGTTATATTTCAATAGTGCAATTATAACAATATTATGGGCGATTGCTCCTATAGTACAGAAAATTTTATTGAAAGAATTTTCCCCTGCAGTAATTATGATATTATTTTCGGGACTGTATGCTTGTTGTACAGTAGTTTATGCGATTTATAAGCGAGATGAAGTTGCGAAAGCATTACCAAAAATAGATTTGAGAGTATTTACATTATTGGTAATATCTGGTGTATTTTCTGGTTTCTTGGCGAATCGATTATATTATATAACATTAAAGGATTATTCTGCGAGTGTCGTAACGGCAATAACAGCAGTATATCCATTAATAACTGTACTTTTGGCATATTTACTATTATCTGAAAAAATAAATTTAGTGACGGCTTTTGGTATTGTTTTTATATGTATGGGTATCGCTATGATTGGATATGGTGATTACTATGCAGATGTAGAACCATATAGGAATGATTAAAAAAAATAAATATAATATAGTAGTAAAATGGGTCAATCTTCTGCTATTATGAAATCTAAAAGCAAGGACAAAAGTAAAGATAAAAGTAAAGATAAAAAAATAAATAGAAAAAAACGCGGAGGCGCTGGCGTATCTGAGGCTAACTATCATATACCAACACTTGGATTAGCAGATTCATATAAAGTTTCTCATCAACTTATGTATGTAAATGCTAAGTTATTAGTTGCATATGGAGAATGTCGTGGACCGCATAAATTATTAGGTTTTTTAGAGGAAAAACGTTTGATTTGTTATGGAATTAGATATATTATTGATAGATATATAAATAAGAAAATTAGTGCCGAAGATATTGAGTCCATTAAAGCTTTTTACAATCTTCAGGGCGTAAGTAGTAAAGATGGTAGTAATGTGGCTTATCCTTTTAATGCATCTATAATAGATAAATTAAAAAATAAATATCCTCCTATTAAGATTTATGGTTTAGAAGAAGGAACAGTTATGTTACCACATACACCTGTTTATATGATAGTTTGTGACGATCCTGATTTCTCTGGAATGGTAACATTTTTCGAAACTTTATTAACTATGGTATGGTATCCTATATCTGTGGCAACATTAAGTCGTGTTTCTAGAGATTTATTTGAAAAAGCATATGATAATTGTGGTTTGGAAGATGATAAAGGGTTTGCTAGATATCAATTATTGGATTTTGGTTTTAGAGGGTCTAGTTCTCTTGAAACAAGTATTATTGGAGGAATGGCACATTTGTTAAACGGAGAAGGTTCTGATACTATGTCAGCTTCATTTATTGGTCAAAATGTTTATAATAATAAAAAACCGATTTCTGGAACAGTTCCTGCAAGTGAACATAGTGTTATGACATCTTATCAATATGAAGTTGATGCAATGTTAAATATATTATTAAAATTTGGTGGAAATATGATTGAAGGAGATCGTGTGAATGAAAAAGGAGATCGTGTGAATAAAGATGAAAAAAGTGGTAAAGATATGGAAATTTCTATACCAACGGGTGCAATGAGTACTCCACTTTCAATAGTCATGGATAGTTATGATTATGAGAACAGTTTACTTAAAGTTTTACCTGCTGCAATACAGAAATTTATAGATTTAAGAAAATCTGCAGGATTAAAATTAGATACAATATCCCATAAGTTTGAAGATGAAAATAAAGTAATTATGAAAAATATATTTAATTTTGCTGAAAACAATAATCCATTAATTAGTTACGAAGATCAAAGATATTTACCGGAAAACTTTGGTATTGTATTTCGTCCAGATAGCGGAAATCCTACATTAGCTGTATTACAAGGATTAATAGCAGGCGTACATATCTTTGGTGTAGAAAAAAATATTCCAGGGGAAAATAGTTCAGGAAAAACTGTTACTTATATAAAACCTCGATATGTTCGTGTATTGCAAGCTGATGGTATATCAATAAATACAATAAGTGATTTACTTAATGCAATTACAGATCCTGCTAGTATTGGATCATTAGATATTGCATTTAATCCAATATCTATTCTCTGCGGAATGGGAGGAGGTTTATTACAAAAAGTAGATAGAGGAACAACTGATTTTGCAACAAAATTATCATATGTTGAATATGCTGTTTCAAAGCTTGAGTATTTACAGTATAATAAATCTAATAAACCTACATATAAAATAGTTATGAAAGACCCTGCAACAGATTCTGATAAAAGATCTTTACCAGGAATATTAACAGTTGTTAGGGGTACTAATGGAATACCAATAACTAACCGATTTAGAACTAAAGAAGAAACAAACTCGTATGAATCAATACCAACTCTGAAAGAGTATAAAATTACTCAAGGAGGAAGAAGAAAGGGTAAAAAAATAGGAGGAGACATGAATGATTATCCTGAAAATATGTTAAAATTATTATATTCCTGTGATTCAAAAGAAGGAAGTACACCAACAGGATTATACGTCGAGGATACTCCTCCAAATTATTTTCAGTCTCTTAAAAATAAAGTTGATAAAGAATGGAACGACTCTAATAAATGGCCTAAAAATATAAGTGATGCTAGAAGTGACGAAATTAAAAGCGCTCAAGAATGGGTCGCAAATAATGTTACTAGAAATGCGCAAAATGTAGATGGGTTAGGTTTATTAGATCCTAGATATAATAATAATGATAAAAGAACTTTTACGGAATTTAAAAATTTTACGTTTAATAATATAATTAGTAAACAAATAACAGATGAAACTAAAGGATCTTTTTCTGGATTAACTAAAAGACCTACACCATATCAACTTTCTGTAAATGAAGATTTTAGAAAATCTATAGGACAATATAATAAGAATATAAAAAAAATAAATGATATAAAATATATTGATATAAAAGCCAAATTATTAACCCAGTCCGCCCCCACCGCCCAGCCCACCGCCCCCCAGTCCTCCGCCGCCACCGCCATCACCGCAGCCTCCAAACCCTCCGCCTCCAATGCCCCCGCCCAGCCCACCGCCGCCACCCGTGGTTCGCGCGCAGCCGCCCAACGCCCAACGTTAACACTTGGTAAACCAACATTCGGAAAGGCAGAAGTATCTCTTGATGGTCCTCCTCCTAAAGGCGGTAAATCTCGTAGACGCCCAAAAAGTGCATTCAACTAAAATGATATAAGGATTTGAATATTGTCTATATATAGTTAGTATTATCTAACTGCATGCAATAAGGGGGCATATAGGATAATTGGATAATCCGCCAGCCTTCTAAGCTGGAAATTGCGAGTTCGACCCTCGCTATGCCCGTGATATAGTTTTATTTTTTATAAGATTTTTAATCATAAAATCGCCTTTCCCTTCATTATTATTATATCCCAATTTTTCATAATATCCTTTTGCGCCTTGACCAGATATTACACTTATTTTTGGATATCCACACTGAATCGCAATTTCTTCTGCTTTTGCCATGAGTTTTTTACCAATCCCGCGATGCTGATTACTTTTTAAAGCAGACGTTACGCTACTGCCGCCATCAATACTGACAGGGCGCATTTCAGAATATACATGAAGTTCACGAATAAGCGCGGCATCTTCTAATTCAGGGAATATCTTATGCATCTGATTTATTTTGCGAACAAGTCGCAAACGTGTAAAACCATACAGTGTCTTTTTATCTGGTGTTTCGCAACTTATGAAATATTCTGTATCAAATGATGCATTATATTCACGTACTACTATAATTGTATTATCTTCATTATATTCGATACCGTTTTTTACTTCGCGACACCGAATACATTGGCACGATATTCCTGAACTCTGCATTTCTTCTTGGATATATTGACGCATATTTGAATGATAATCCTCTTGTGCAACATAATCGCCGCATATATCTCGAATACATCTATTTAGACGTATCCATGGAAATATTACTGATTTCACTTTATACAGAAGATTAAACAAATCATCATTCGAATAAGGGATATATGTACCTTCATGATACCATTTCTGAATTTCAGTAAAAGGTGTAATAGTTGTAGGATATATCTTCCATTGATCTACCTGAAATTCACAATATCGCAAATCCCATTTCTCATAAGCCACACTATCCTTACCATCCCCGCGTGTAGCAGGATATGTATAGTTATATTTATATTTCTTAGAATAGACTCCCAATAATTTATCAAACATATATTCGTCTTTTTTTATATCACTTCCTGGAAGATTTGGCATAAAATGGGCATCAATTTTATATCCACAGTTTTTTAGCATTTTAATAGCCGCAATTGTAATAGCAGTCGGACAGCGTCTATTTATAGTATTTAGAATACTATCATCAAGATGTTGTATTCCTAATTGTACACGTGTGCATCCATACCTTCTGAATCGTATAATCTCTTCGCTGTTTATTGTATCTGGACGAGTCTCGAGAGTTAGACCAATAACTTTACAGGTTGCGCTTTTATTTATATATTTTTCATATTCAAGTGACTCTCGGTCACGTATTATTATTTCTGCAATCCATTTATTATTTTCAATATTACCAAGTACAACATTTTTAATATGGTCAGTAAATGTATTTGCTGCATAATATATATCTCGAATGTATTCTTCACGATATTCAATAGGATACGACGTCCACGTTCCACCAAGAACAAGTATTTCAAGTTTATCAATATCATGTCCAGTTAAATAAAGGGCTTCCATGCGAATATACATCTGACGCACACAATCAAACTCTTCGCGATTGGCCCGCAATACTCCTGGTTCGCCCTTCAAATAACTGCGCGGTTGTCCTGGTTCATTTGGACAATAACTGCAATTAAATGCACATGAGAATGATTGTTTAACAGTTTCGCCACATGCATTTATATAACTCGGTTCAGGTGAAGTAAATATAGTAATAGAAAGAATACCCGAATGACTTCTTCCAGGCTTAATCTTCAATATATCTTTCATTTTTCGATGGTCTTCTTCATTATACTTTTGTTCATTATGATAAATAATAAGAAATATAGTATATAAAAATGAATTCTTGTGACTATAACTATATATTTTTTTTAATCTTGCAAAAGATACTCCTTTCAATAAACTGTCAATCATAGGAACATATTTAATAACGTCAGCATCATTTGGTTTTGGAAATTTCTTGGCAATATGTGCGTCAAATTTATCACTTATAGATTCAATATCAAGTACTCTATCGGTCCCCGATGCAGGAAAAGAGGAACACATGTATTTTATATGCTTTTAAGATTAAGATAAACCAAAAGAATATAAAAATCATTTTTTATTTATCTTATTTATCTTTATCTTTATCTTTATCTAAAATGAATTATCTATACCATCACCAATAATATTTACACCTTCTGCGACTCCCGCAACTGCTGCAACACCTTTATAATTCCATACAAAATATAACCAAACCCATGTACCTATCAATATAAATACTCCTAGAATTATTAAGCCCCAACCAAGTGCCTTGGGTGGCGGATTATTTGATACTGTTGTTGTAGTTGTTGTTGTAGTAGTAGAAGACGGCTCACTAACCACAGGTGTAACTGGAGGTGTAGCCGCAGCCGTTCCATCAAAGCCTTCGCGTTTCATAGTTACTATATAAATACCGCATCCTATCATTGCAAAACCGATTAATGTAAAAAATAGAGTACTTATTATAGTTGTTACACGACCAAAAGTTGCTGCACCGTCTACCAATGTATTAGCCATATCACCGCCTTTGCGAGATTTATGAGTTTTACGAGACTTATGAGACTTATGAGTACGTGATTGAACCATAATATATCTTCTAAATTATTTAGATATTATAAAAATAATAAAAAATAAAAAATAAAAAATAAAAATTAATAATCAATAATCAATAATTAATAATCAATAATTAATAATCAATAATTAATATTCAATAAATAAATGCCACAACAATATTATTACTCTTTTTAACAAATTTAAAAGCAATGAAAATAGTTTTTGATAATGGCATTTTTATTGGTTCTCTTTTATTTTTTGTTGTAAAGTCTTCTTTAAACTTTTCAATTTTGCTTTGCAAGAACATTGCAGATTTTAGAGATATTTGCGCTCCAGTGATTTTATGTATATATGCTTGCCAGAATATATATTTCGCAGGCATTTCATTTATAGATACTGTCCATGCAGATAATCTACTATCTTCGATAGTTTCTTTCACAGCTCTATCAACTTGAATATCAAGCATTTCATATAAATCTTTTAATGTACCCGAAAGTGTAAGCAAACCAGTAAAGATATTAGAATGCCATCTCTCAAACGCGGGTTTAACAATATCTCGTATTTTTCCACGTTGACTCCATGCAGGAGTTGAATTTGGCAAATGAGGGACACTATTTTCACGTGAAAACGTATATATTTCACTTTTCTTAATATCAAGCATCGGTCGCACAAATTTAATATTATCACATGGATATACTTTTTCCATTCCAGTTAATACATTATATTTTGATTGTTGCGCAATATTTGTAAGTATATTTTCACAAACATCGTCATAATTATGACCAAGAACCACAAATGGCATCTCTAGTATACCACCTCCTCTGCCACCGCTCCCAGCACTCCCAGCACTTCGGACACTTCCAACGCTCTTTCCACTTCCGTTACTATCAACACTGCGTCTTTTATTACTTCCACCATCACTGCCACTGCCACTCATCCGTCCAACAGAGTAAGTATTGGCAGCATTGGCGGCATTGGCGGCATTCTCATTATTGGCAGTATTTGCAGTATTATAAGTATTAATAATATTATTATAAACGTATTTATATGTATTATAACGCACATCGCGAGTGTATGATTCATAGATATTGCGTAATTCATATTTCATACATTTTCCTCTATTAATTTCATATATTTCACGAATATGCAGTGGTATTTCCAAATATGCGCACCATTTTTGCAATATGATTTCTTCTTGTTTACATGTTTCGCGATTTGCGTAATTTATATGAACTGCATCAAGTGTGTATCCATATTTATGTTTAAGACGTCGCAATATAAGGCTTGATATCATAGAATCTACACCACCAGAGAGTGATATAATAATATGTCTTGGTTTTTCAATATTAAGTATATCGGAAAAAGATTTTGTAATTTTGTCATAATCTCTATAAGTATAATCCAGTTTTGCTCTATTTTTCGGATTATATTCAAGTATACCAGTAAATTCTGTTTCAAGAGTAATATCCCATGCATTATTGAATGTATTTGGATAATATGAAGTAACAAGAACTTTATTTGAACTTACATTATCTGTAGGACATCTCTCATATGATGCTTTAATAAATTTCTTATAAACTTCAATATCATCTTTATCTGTTGAATAATTATTCATACGTTCCCACGTATCAGAGATTACAGTATGTATAATAATCGCGTTTTTCGTATGTCGATACGGCAACATTGCGAAACACCATTCAATAGATGAAAGATAGTTATAATTATTAGTAATATCTTTTAATTTATTTGCATAATATCGCGCTTTTGCATCATACACATTATTGTTTTTGTTTATATTGCGAGTTACCTGATCATAAAGTATAATTATTGAAATATAATTTTTAATTGTTGCTTCACAGTCAGAATAGTGTTCGACCCATTTATCAAAATTGTCCTCCAAATATTTATTCGATGTCTTCTTTGAAGAAGAAAACCATAATTGCGGATTATCAAACCATAAATCATATAATTCTACAGTTGCCGTCCCTGACACCCCAGTCCCTGACATTTACCAGTCAGTCTAACATTAATATAATTAACATCGCAGTTCCTTAAATCAATTTTTATTTTTCGGTACGGGCGACGGCACCGCTACTATTGATTTTGATATTGTATGCCTCCAAAACCGAGGTCTCTATAATTACCTACAGAACTCGTCTGTTCATTTGAATAACGTTCTTTATTTATAAATCTCTCGATTATAGCGCGCTTTTTTCGTATGTCATTTAAATCTCTTGTACTTTGCGCTGTTTGTCCGAGTTGATTTTCAGGATAAAAATAATCGTAATTCTCATTTATATAATCATTTAATTTTTTATCAATTAATTCAGCAGTAGCTACATTTATTGTTTTATCTTTGATTTTTTTTATTAACTCATTTATTCTTCCAGTTGAATTATTTCCCATAAAATCTGTAGCTATATCTTCTATTCTTTTTAATTCATTTGTTATTTTTTGTAAATACATATCTAAATACATATTTTTGGGTTTTGTTTTACGTTTAAATAATTTTCTTAAACGTAATAAATTATTATATGATAGATTTTGAATAATTTCGTCTCTAGAATAATAATTATCTATCAATGGTATAAATCTTTTACTCACAAGTCTTAATTGCATACGTTCTTCAAATGTTAATGTATCTGAATAAATAATTTTAAATAATAGATTATCATCTATATTGAAAAGCGACGTTGACGGCTTTTTTTCTTTTTCCATAATTACTCTATATTATATATACAAAATACTACTTAAAGACCTATAGTGTATTTCTATACAATGAAATTATTTATACCTGTCATATGTTACAATCACACATGCAATACGGAATTTATGTTCAGTCTTATGCAACTCGTAATGACTCTAAAAGATCATAATATTTCGACTATATTATTTCCAATTGTATTTGATAGTCTAATATCTCGCGCAAGAAATGCAGCTGTTGCACATTTTCTATCTGATTCTTCGGCGACCCATCTCCTTTTTATAGATAGTGATATCGAATTTAAAGTGGAAGATGTATTTACTTTACTCGTCGCAGATAAACCTATAGTATGCTCGGGATACGCTCAAAAATGGCTAAATGAACAAACTATGAAAAAAGTATTCAGTTCACCTATAGAAATTACGCGTCCTACAGAATTAATTACAAAAACATCAATTCACTTATTACCTGGTCATGTTCCAGCAGAACTTATGCTTTGCAAATATGCAACAACTGGATTTCTTTTAGTTCAACGTAATGTCTTTGAAAGAATTGCAACGGCACATCCTGAATTACAATATGAAAACGATATAGACGGATATTCTGCTGCAAATCCTTCATTGTTCTTTGATTTCTTTCCAATAAATATATGCCAAGAAACAAGACGATTCTTATCAGAGGATTATGGATTTAGTAAACTATGGACTCAATTAGGGGGCGAAATCTATGTAGCTACAAACGTTACGCTAAAACATATGGGATGGTATGCATTCCAAGCAAACCTTTATAGACAACTGACAATCCAGATTTAAACGACAATCCAAATTTAAGCGACAATCCAGATTTAAACGACAATCCAAATTTAAGCATTTAACACATAATATAACTATAATAATAACTATAATAACTATAATAACTATAATAACTATAACAATAACTAAATAATAAAAATGGATTCTACATTGTCTTATCGATGCCCTGTGTGTGTGAATGACACTGATGGAAATTTTAGTCATTCATTTAGAAAAATGCGAGTAATAGATGGAATTCACATTTTCTATAGTTGTCCTGCAGAAGCTACAAAATATAATGACCACGAAAATATTCTTTCACATTTTCGGGGAATGCTTGAAGAAATTGGAAATGAACCATGGAAATGGGTATTTAATTCTAAAGGATTTGAACTTAAACATGCTATGGAAGTAAAAACAGCTATTCGTCTCGCTCGTCTTATTTCAGAAATAAAAGCAGATTTACAGGAAGTTATAATTGTAAATCCTACATGGCACATACATGTAACACTAAAGATGATAACACCATTTTTGAAAAAAGGAATTCGTGAACGTATTAGAATGAAAGCACCTAACAAGAAAACAAAGTAAAATTATTTTAGTTTTTAGTTTTTATTTTTCTTATGGCTCGTTTTATTTTTTTTATGGCCATATTTAGTATTGTGGTGGTGGCGTTTTTTAGTAGAGGCACTGCTGGCACCGCGAGCACCACCGGCATTACCGATTTCACCACCAGAATTAAATACAGCTAAAATTAATCTTCTATATAAATCTTCTTTGCTTGTTATATTTCTCGGTAAATCAAGTGTAAAGAAACATGTATGAGACATTGGTAAAGCACCAGCTGCTCTATTATCTATAAGATTTATGATATAATTTTTATTAAACATAACTTTTGGATTTCCTGACCAAAATGCTATTAATTTTTTAAAGAATTCTGTGAATAATTCAGTTCTTATTTCATCAGTTGGATGAGCATAAATAGATGTATCAACTGGATAGTCGCTTCCGTAATTGAATAATATTTCACGAAACCAATTAATTATATTACTTGCAGCCGCATTATTACTATTGTATCGTAATTTAAAATTTATAAAATATTTCATAGTTCTGATATCTGATTCATTCGGTTGATATCCAGATGGATACCTCATTTGTATATTTCTTCCTGGTCTTGTAGGAATTTCATATGATGACAGTAATCTATCAAGAACAATTATTGGTTTAGACCTTAAGAATTGTGATAGTGTTTTTTTAACACCAAATATATTAAAGCCTTCATAAAATCCCTGTGCTAGATTAATTAAAGGTGTATCTTCTTCAACTGCTGCGCCAAAGTTTTCATACATAGCTACACGGAATATATAGTCTCTTAAATTTTCAACTGTTACAGGTTTGTTATTATCTTCCTCTATTAAATGAAAAGGTTCTTCGCCATGATAATGTTGTTCTGCAAAATCATTAAACATTCCCGCGAGTCCAGCAGTATCTTCAATATCTGTTCCATTTTGCACTGCCTCTGCTACTTCTGCATTTGTTGGTAAATAAACATCTGGTGTTTGCATATAACTATCTCCTTGTTTAATAATTGTTCTTGCTAAACCTGGTTTAGATGCATTATCTAATAAATAATATGTAATTACTTTATTTTGATCTAAATCCCCTATAGTTTTATATAACCCATATAATATAGTGCGACTCAATGGTATGTCAATACATATATCATTTAATATACAGAAAGCATAGTATGCTCCTATAAATCTAAATAGTTCAACAGTGCGTGCTTCTATATTTGGATACTGGGAGTCTAATCTTTGGTTTATTTTTGCAAAACCATCAATATGTATAGGATTTTCATCTCTACCTCTTTCTATATTCCCATCTCGTAAGGCTCTTAAATGTGCATTGGTTCGCATATCTTGTTCAGTGTATCCATGAGGTAGTTGCATCTCAAAATGATTAAGTCTAAATTTAGGGTTAAATACAAAACGATTACTATCTTTTACACTTTCTTTAAATATTCTATTTTCATTTTCTCCAGTTTTCTTTGGATATCCTAATGCACAGAAGTCTTTTATTTGTTCAGCAAGATTATTTAATAATGTACGACTTACACCTCCTGCATCAACACCGACTCCAAATAATGGATTTTGTATAAGATAAAATCCTCCCGTTAATCTTTTAAAGAAGTTCTTTCGCATTTCTGGACGTTGTTTTATCCATTGATTAAACATGAATGGAAGCACATTCGTTGGGTCTATATTCTTAATTGTTATTTGACTATGTTGTATTAATATAGGATTATATGCAGTAATTAATCTACGTCTAAAATCTATTACCGATGGACATGGTCCATTTGGTCTTGTCCTTGACTCTGAAACGGTTGGAATAACTGTCTTTGAACATATACGTAACATTAATTTACCAAATTTTTGATAATATCCTTCTGTTTCTGCAATATGACCAAATACTTCATTACAACTATTTAAAATATCAGCTTCATGTTCTCTGTGTCTTCTATCTTGAGAATCATTTGTATTATCTCGAGTGGAACGACGCGAAGATGCTAATCGTGGCAAATTTGCACTGGGGTGCTCATCTCTTGGCACATTTACTCCTCTATGAGAACCTGGAGCAGCGTGAGCAGCGTTAGCGGGGTGGCCGGGGTTGAGGCGGGGAGCGGTGGAGCTGGCGACAAGACGGGCGGCGACGTCGTCGGAAGCACGGGCAGCAATGGCAGCCCAGAATCTTGTTTCATTTCTTATTTCATTTCCATTTAGTAGACAGTTTCTTAATAAAATATTGCGCATTCTATCACTTACAAGATTTCCAGTACTTGGTTTTACTCTATAATCACTTAATATAAAGTAAGCACACTGTTGTATAAGTGTTAAATCTCTTCTCTGAGCCTTCAATTCTGCAAGTAAACGTGCGGCAGTTGCTGGATTTACTGATTCATTTACGGGTAAATTATTTCTAGTTCGAAAATTAATTACTGTTTGTGGTACTACATTCAACCTCCTTCTATATTCAGCATTAGTCATTAATATTCTTGGATTTATATTAGTACCTAATATACCTGATGCCCATCCTCTTCTACCAGCGCTTGATGATAAAGCAGATAGTTCCAAAAGTGTATTGTTAGTAATAGCAACGGGAGGAGCCGCAGCAGCTGCAATCGGAGCGGCGGCTGCTACAATAGGAGCGCCAACTTCACGAACAATCTCTCGAGCTGCTTCAGCTGCTTCACGACGTTCTTCTGGTGAAACTCTTCTGGACGGAGTTGGTGTCGCTGCTGGTGTCGCTGCAGCACTTCCGGGTCTTGAGCGTGTTCCTCGAGAAGTACGAACCGCTCTTAAATTACACATGCTCATCAATTCATTATATTTAGTA